>Ga0316189_10000928_pt1 | contig 29231 bp, 24 predicted proteins | sample LowCovwburrow_MG_FD_204930 | JGI IMG/M metagenome (GOLD analysis project Ga0316189, IMG submission 204930) | Coastal sediment microbial communities from Maine, United States - Lowes Cove worm burrow | ecosystem: Environmental > Aquatic > Marine > Coastal > Sediment | place: USA: Maine...
TTCGATCAAATGAGCAAAATGATGAAAATGATGCAAGGTGGTGGCGGTAAACGAATGATGCAAATGATGAAAGGGATGCAGTAAGCAGTAAGCAGTAAGCAGTAAGCAGTAAGCAGTAAGCAGTAAGTAAATTATTAAATGTAATTACAGAAATGATTTTATTAGACGGAAAAGCTACCTCAAACACTATCAAAGAAGAAATAGCACAAGAAGTTGCTAATCTAAAAGCGGAAGGAAAAAAAACACCTCATTTAGCAGCCGTTTTAGTTGGTAACGACGGTGCGAGTATGACCTATGTTAATAGTAAAGTAAAATCTTGTGAGCGTGTTGGTTTTAAATCTACCTTGGTGAAATTAGATTCCAGTATATCTGAAGAAACCTTACTCCAGGAAATTGAAAAATTAAATACAAATGATGATATTGATGGTTTCATCGTTCAGTTACCCTTACCAAAACATATTGATGAGCAAAAAGTGATCATGGCAGTGCATCCTGATAAAGATGTTGATGGATTTCATCCTTTGAATGTTGGTAAAATGGCCTTGAATTTGCCAACGTTTTTACCAGCAACTCCTTTTGGAATTCTAGAATTACTTGAAAGATATAATGTGGAAACAAGTGGTAAGCATGTAGTTGTAATTGGGCGAAGTCATATTGTAGGTGAACCAATGAGTATTTTACTTGCACAAAAACGAAAACAAGGTAATGCAACAGTTACTCTAACACATAGCCGTACCAAGAATCTTGATGAAATTACCCGTAAAGCGGACATTATTGTTGCTGCACTGGGTATTCCTGAATTTTTAACGGGCAATATGGTTAAAGAAGGTGTAGTAATTATTGATGTGGGAATTACACGTGTCGATGATGCAACAAAAGTGAGAGGTTATAGATTAGCCGGTGATGTTGATTTTGAAAGTGTTAGTAAAAAAGCAAGCTATATAACACCTGTTCCGGGTGGTGTTGGACCCATGACCATTGCAATGCTATTAAAAAACACTTTATTGGCTTGTTCTAAAAAGAATTAAGTTATTTACTCTTTTTAGTATCAATTCTATTCCAAATATCAAGATAAATCTTCCAGTCGCCTCCATCTTTTCTCCAAACGATTACATACTTACCTTTAAAAGTGTTTGTCACACCTTTTTTTGAAACCGACACTCCTGAATAATAACCATAATCATAAGCATAATTATCTATTATCTTTATTTCTCTAGGCGTAACCTTGTGAGATTGTATCGATTGCCCCTTAGGCAATATCCAGTGCTTTTTGATTGCTTCATGACCAGCTTTAATATCCGCACCAATCGGAAATATTTTTCCGTCAGTACTATAAAAATTAGTCAACTTATCATAGTCAGCATTTACATAAGCTTTTGAAAACTCATTGATATTTTTAAGAATTATACTAATATCAGCACCATTACCCGCATACTCTTGTGCATGAAGATTTGAAATGAGAAATAAAAATAAGAATACGCTTTTTACCTTTGTCACCATTAATAAAAGCTTAAATCGCAACCGAAATTATAATAATTATAATCGCAATAATGAGTTTGACCAACATAACTTAGAATTATACATCGAAGTTAAGTGTTATATGTCAACAAAATATGGAACAATATAAATTTAATATAAATTTAACTTTGAGTTAAACTTTTAACGCTTTCTCTTAGTACAACGAATCTTCCAGGTTGGAAAAACAACTTTTTCTGTCTTATCTACCCACTCGCCTATCCAATCAAATCCATTATCAGAAATATTAGAGAAAGTCAATCTATAAAAACCTTCCATTCCGTTAGGGGCTTTTTGATCTTTATAAAGTACAATATCATCTCCCTTTTTATTGCCTTCCCACGTTGATAGTCTTGTAGCAATAGCTGCTGAAGTATAATAATGTACGTACCATCGAGCACTATCTTTACTATATTGACGAATACTACCCGCATGCTTACCATCTTCTTTTAATGTTTCATCTTGAACCCCCATTCCATTCATTATATACTTCCATTTCCATATCATATTAATTGGCTCTGCCCAAGTTCTATCTGCCTTTCTGGTTTCCGATTTACAATCACACAAACCAATTAATGGAGCGAAATCAGCTGTTTGAGGAGGAGCTTCGGGATTCATCCTACCGAAAGGGTATTTATCTGAGGTCTCGTAAGAACTATTTATATTTTCTTGGGACTTTATAGAAAGAGATATTATAAAAAGAATAAAGACTAAAATTAATCGGACTAACATGGTTTAAAGTTTTGAAGAAGAATTTAACGATAAAATCCATGCATAAAATTGATATACAGTTATTTAATAAAACTTTAACGAATAGTTAGTTAACTTCTCTGTGAACCAGATCCATTGAAAATGCAGGTAAGCAAACAGCAATATATTCACAGGGCTCCACAAATGGATTAGAATACTGTACTCTCGTATTCTTTTCTATTTTAATAGATTGCCCTGCTTCTAAAACAATCACTTCATCTTCGATGATGAATTGTTTTTTACCTTTAATAATGTAAGTGTATTCTTCAAATTCTGGAGTTTGAAAAGGCTCATTCCAACCTGCTGGAGCAATCATATGGGCTATACTCACTTTTGAATTACCGTTAGTAGCATTGCCAAAATGTTCTTCAATAAGTTTTCCATCTGTGGTTGGTACAATAAAAGGCGCAGATTGAATTGTGTATTTTTTAATCATTTTTGATCAAATTTAAAGCACTTTTCGCAATTGGAATTTCTTCTTTTAAAAGAGGATCTGGAATAGGCTCGCCATATTTCTTTTCAATAGGAATTACTCCTGCCCAAATATCAAGATCATAATCTGCTTTTTCATCCCCTGGTGGTCCGGTTCTAATTTTAGCTGAAGCTTCATTCAGGCTCATTTTTAAAACCTTGGTTGCCTTTAATTCTTTGGCATTTGGCAAACGTGCTTCTTCCCAACGCCCAGGAATAATTTGATCTGAAACAACTTTTAAAGCTCCCATACGTTCAACTTCATCTGTAACCAATTCGGCATGACCGAAAACAGTTACTGAATGATAATTTAACGAATGGTGAAATGCCGATCTAGCTAGTACAATACCATCGGTTTGTGTTACGTTTATAGAAATTTTTACACCTTTTTCCATCGTTACCAGCATTCTGCTAACACTTGCCCCATGAAAGTAAATACAGTCATCTTTGCGTCCGTAGATCGTTGGGATCACGACGGGATAATCCTGATAAACAAACCCAACTTGACATATAAAATCACTATCTAAAATTTTATAAATGGTTTCGGTATCATAATGGCCACGTTTAGGTGCTCTTCTTACTTTTGTTTTATCTGTTAACATATATATTGAATTTAGGCTCAATAAAAGTAACAAATCCTTTTAATACCCAAACATATTTGTCTTAAATTTGCGCTCATAAATTATCTGCCTTAATGAGTATTCAACAAACATTAAAATCTGCCATAGAAAAAGGTTTTGATACAATTTACAACGTAACAATTAATTCGGTTGAGTTTCAAGCAACTCGTAAAGATTTTGATGGAGATATTACTGTAGTTGTGTTTCCCTTTTTGAAAATTATCAAAGGAAATCCTGTTGAAATAGCTACCAATTTAGGAAACTATTTAAAAGAGAATGTACCTGAAGTTGCAGATTTTAATGTGGTTAAAGGCTTTTTGAATTTAGTAATTAAAGATGCCTATTTCTTAAATCAATTTAAAACAATTTACGAGACAGAAAATTATGGCTTTGAGAGCCCAAAGCCAAATGATACTTCGGTCATGGTAGAATATTCATCTCCAAATACGAATAAACCGCTTCATTTAGGACATATTCGAAATAACTTATTAGGGTATTCAGTTGCAGAAATTATGAAAGCATCTGGTAAAAAAGTATATAAAACTCAAATTATCAATGATAGAGGGATTCACATTTGCAAAAGTATGTTGGCCTGGCAACGTTATGGAAAAGGTGAAACTCCTGAAAGTTCTGGTTTAAAAGGAGATAAATTGGTTGGAAATTATTATGTAAAGTTTGACCAGGAATATAAGAAGGAAATTAAGTCACTTATCGCAGAAGGCATGACGGAAACCGAAGCTAAAAAGCAGGCTCCTATTTTGTTGGAAGCACAGGAAATGCTTATTAAGTGGGAGGCAGGTGATGAAGAAGTAGTTAACCTATGGAAGACTATGAACCGCTGGGTATATGACGGATTTGAAGTGACCTACAAAAATCTCGGGGTCGATTTTGATACTTATTATTTCGAGAGTGATACCTATTTATTAGGAAAAGAATTTGTTGCGCAAGGTATTGAAAAGGGTGTCTTTTTTGCAAAAGAAGATGGTTCCGTATGGTGTGATCTAACTGATGAAGGTTTAGATGAAAAAATTGTATTACGAGCTGATGGAACTGCGGTTTATATGACTCAAGACATTGGTACTGCTATACAACGGATCAAAGATCATCCCGATGTAGGCGGTTTGGTTTATACTGTTGGTAATGAACAGGATTATCACTTTAAAGTATTGTTTTTAATCTTGAAAAAATTAGGTTTTGATTGGGCTAAAAACTTATACCATTTAAGTTATGGGATGGTTGATCTACCATCGGGTAAAATGAAATCGCGTGAAGGCACTGTTGTAGACGCTGATGATTTGCTCGATGCAATGACTGTAACTGCTGGAGAAATTTCTGAAGAATTAGGAAAGCTTGAAGGTTATTCCAAAGAAGAAAAAGATAGGCTCTACAAAACTATTGGTTTGGGCGCTTTGAAATATTATATTTTAAAAGTCGATCCTAAAAAGCGTATTTTATTTGATCCTAAAGAATCTATTGACTTTCAAGGGAATACTGGTCCATTTATTCAATATACCTATGCTAGAATTCAGTCTATACTTCGTAAAGCTGATTTTGAATATGGTGTCATTTTTAACGCAATCGAAGCATCTCTACATCAAAAAGAAAAATCACTACTTAAACAAGTTGTCTTATTTCCAGAGGTAGTACAACAAGCAGCTGCTAATTACAGTCCTGCATTGATTGCTAATTATACTTATGACTTAGTTAAAGAGTACAACTCTTTTTATCAAAGTGTTCCAATTCTAGGATCCGAAAATCAGGAAGAAAAGGTCTTTAGAGTACAATTATCTAAAAAAGTTGGTGATATTATAAAAGCTGCATTCAAACTCTTAGGTATTGAAGTACCTGAGCGAATGTAAATTTGTGTAATTAATCACTAATTTTGCGCTATGCATGTTAAATTAATTATTCTAATAATTACTTCTTTAGCTATTGAAACTATGATATTATTTGATTTTAATATAAAAAGTGATATTTCAAATTGGACAGTAGTTAACGATGGTGTCATGGGAGGGCTTTCTGCTGGTAACTTTTCATTAAACGAAAATGGAAATGGTGTATATAAAGGTACCGTTTCTTTAGAAAACAATGGTGGTTTCTCTTCATTGCGATATCGTTTCCCAATAAAAAAAGTTGATGGTTTTACTAAAGCTATTCTTAAACTAAAAGGCGACGGTAAAAATTATCAATTTAGACTTAGATCTAATGCTTATGAGCGCCATTCGTATATTGCTACTTTTCAAACAACAGGTGATTGGCAACTTATAGAAATTACTTTGGCAGAAATGTATCCTGCCTTTAGGGGTAATAAATTAAATATACCTAATTATCCCATTGAAAATTTAGAAGAAATCGCGTTTTTAATTGGTAATAAAAAAGAGGAAAGCTTTCTATTAGAAATTGATAGCATCATTCTTAAATAACCCTAAGAATTGACTTCGTTGATGCCCACTTAGACCCTACTGCAAATAAAAAATCCGCATTTTCATGCGGATTTTTTATTTGATGTGGGCAATGAGGGATTCGAACCCCCGACCCCCTCGGTGTAAACGAGGTGCTCTGAACCAACTGAGCTAATTGCCCTAAGCGGATGCAAATATAAATTAGTTTTTAATACTAGCAAAGGTTTTTTCACAAAAGTGATGAAATATTTTATTGAATTTTTAAACTACTTCAGCGACCACAAATGTACTACCCCCAATAAAAATTAAATCCTTTTGATTTGCTCTATTTTGAGCATCATATAAGGCATCTTTTACCGATTCATATGCATTGCCATTTAATTCAAAACTTTTAGCTCGCTCTTTCAAAATTTTAGCATCAAGGCCTCTTGGAATATTAGGTTTACAGAAATAATAATTCGCATTTTTCGGAAAAAGATCAAGTATAGCGTCTAATTTTTTATCATCTACAACACCAATTACTATATGTAATTTGTCATATTGTTCATTTAACAGTTGTTTTAAAACATATATTAAACCTTCTTTATTATGCGCAGTATCACATATAGTTAAAGGTTCTTTATTTAATATTTGCCAACGACCTAAAAGCCCTGTATTCTTCACCACATTTTGTAAGCCTTCAATAATGTGCTCTTCTTTTATCAAAAAATTCGCTTTCTGCAACTCCGTAATAGTCCTGATAGCCGTTGTTAAATTTTTTTGCTGATAACTTCCTAATACATCCATTTTATAATTTACAACATCCTGTTCCGCGAAAGCGATATTTGTATCTTTATTCAAGGCTATATCAAAAAATACATGTTCTAATTCGGCTTGTTGTTCACCAATTATAACAGGTACGCCATTTTTAATAATACCTCCTTTTTCTGAAGCAATTTCAGCTAATGTTTCACCTAAATATTGTGTATGATCGTAGCCTATATTTGTAATTACCGAAACCAGGGGTGTAATAATATTAGTAGAATCCAATCTTCCACCAAGCCCAACCTCAATAATGGCAATATCAACTTCTTGCCTAGCAAAATAATCAAAAGCCAACCCTACCGTCATCTCAAAAAATGATAGCCTTTGTTGCTCCAAAAATATTTTATTGTCACTTACGAAGTTAACAACTTCGCTTTCGCTGATTGGTTCTCCATTAATTCTAATTCGTTCTCTAAAATCTTTTAAATGTGGTGAAGTATATAAACCAACTTTATAACCTGCCTCTTGCAGTATAGAGGCGATCATATGACTTGTAGAACCTTTGCCATTAGTACCGGCAACATGTACACTTTTAAAGCGCATATGCGGGTTATTCAGGTGTTCAGCTAAAGCAAGCGTATTTATTAGGTCTTTCTTGAAAGCTGTTTTACCCACTCGCTGATACATTGGAAGTTTTGAGAACAACCAATCTAAAGTATCTTTATAATTCATCTACAACTAAGGATTGAAATTAACAATGATGAAACCAATCTGTTTCGAAGGAGCTTTTGAATCAAAATTCCATTTATATGATAAAGCCGATTTTTTTGCAGGAGCGAATAAACAAGAAGCCGAATTTGTAGTACCCTTTGCACCAGGATCGGCTTTGGTTACTTTTCCTGTTTTATCAACTTCAATTCTTACTACTACTCTACCATACTCATTACATTCTTGCTGGTATCCAATTCCTTTTTTAAGTAAATTTCGTCCTTTCAATCCGTATCCTCCACTTCCGCTTCCATCACCATAGTAACTGTTTCCATAAGCATCTCCACTTAACTGTCCTTTGTCTCCAGCTTGATTATCATCTCCTTCGCCTCCACTTGCAGTGCCACTAGAATTATTCACTCCACCCATCAAAGCATCCAACTTTTTACGTTTAGCTTCTTGCTCTTTACGGATTTTTTCTGCTGCCGCTATACGAGCTCTTTCTTTGCGCTCGGCTTCTTGTTGCTTCTTTTTCTCAGCTTCCTCAGCTTTTTTCTTAGCAATTTCTGCTTGTTTTATTCTGATAGATTCTGCAGACTCTTGGGTTACAACTTTTTCTTCTGCCACTTCTGGTTTTGACTCTTCTACAGGCGTTTCCTCTACTTCCTCTACAACTTCTTCAACTTCAGTTTCTTCAACAGGTATTTCTTCAGGAGCAGCTTTGATTGGTTCGGTAGGTTGAATGTCTCCGCTTCCAACTTCGGTTGTTCCAAAATTAACAGCAATACCTATTTCCTCAGGTGGGTCTAAATACTTCATTCCAAAATTCAAAATCAAAAACAATAACACCGCCATAAGAATTGATGTTATGACCGTTGACTTCCGTTTATGTTTAGTATCTAAAAATGACATCTTAATGATTTATTTTGGCCTAACCGCTAAAATAACTTTAAATTTATTTCTATTCGCAATATCCATGACCAACACCGCTTTTTCAATAGGAACGCTTTCTTCAACGCGCAACAGAACGGTTGGATTTTCTTTATCTTTTAATAAGCTTCTTATCTTGCTTTCAATATTCTTTTCGTCTACCTGTTTATTATCTACATAATAATTTTTATTCTTCTTAATACTAATTGATACATTCTGAGTATTTGTAGATTTTCCCTTAGCCTTTGGTAATAATAGATCAAGAGCATTCGGTGTACTAGCGGTAAGCATAAAGAAAATCAATAATAAAAATACAATGTCTGTCATTGAAGACATGCTAAAATCAGGACTTACCTTATTTCTGTTTTTAAAATTCATAATTTTATGCTGGTTCGTTTAACAGGTCTAAAAACTCAACTGCTTTCGCCTCCATTTCATGTACAACCTTATTAGTTCTAACAACAATATGATTATATGCCATATATGCTATGATACCTACAATTAAACCAGCCACAGTAGTTGTCATGGCAGTATAAATACCAGATGCTAAGGTGCCCATTTCAGCCTGACCACCACTTGTTGCCATTTCATGAAAGGCAAGAATCATACCAACTACAGTTCCTAAAAAGCCTATCATGGGTGCTGCTCCGGCTATGGTTGCCAGTACACTTACATTCTTTTCTAATTTATATATCTCTAAACTTCCTGCATTTTCAATTGCTTTATTGATATCCTCAAGAGGTTTACCAATACGTGAAACACCTTTTTCAATTAATCTGGCTGCAGGTGAACTGGCTTGGGCACATAGTACTTGTGCTGCTTCTAGCTTACCATTAGATACATGATCTTTAATTTGATTCATGAAATTTTTATCTGTTTTTGAAGCTGCTTTAATAGCAAAATAGCGCTCAAAATAAATGTATAAACCTACAGCTAATAGTATTATTAAAACAAGTATTATAACTTGTCCGCCAATACCACCATCCATGATAAGATTATAAATTGATAATGTTTTTTCTTCAGAGATTACTTCTTCGAGGTTTTCTTGAGCAGTTTCGGCTGCTTGTTGAATAGTTAACAACATATGACTTTTAGAATTAAGGGGATAAAGTTACTAAACGAAAATACGAACTGAAAATTGCTTTGTTGCAAATAAAAAACCCGAGAATTTCTCGGGTTGATAATTTATAAAAACATTCGCATTCCAACAAAGACAAATGCTCCTGCTATAAAGCCAATAAATGCCAGCCAACTCATTTTCTTTAAATACCAGAAAAAATCAATTTTTTCCATACCCATTGCTACAACACCAGCAGCTGATCCAATTATTAACATACTACCTCCTGTACCCGCAGAAAATGCTATAAAATGCCATAAAGGATCATCTAATCCTTCTGAGAACATTCCTAAACTTGCAGCTACTAAAGGAACATTATCTATTACAGCAGAGCCAACTCCTAATAGCAGAACTACTAGGTCTGAAACTCTTGCTCCGGCTAGTTCTGTTCCTGTTTTTGGCATTACATCTTGTAACCAATTGGCAAAACCAAATAATTGACCTAAAGATTCTAAAGCTGCAACTGCTAATAAAATTCCTAAGAAAAATAAAATACTTGGTAACTCAATCTTTGATAAAGCCCCATGTACCGGACTATGATGAGCGGATTCAGCATGTTCGGCCTGTCCTTCAATACTTGTAATACTAAACTTCCTTTGGCTAAATACCTCAGCCATCCCAGCTACTACAGATAATGACAACATCATACCAACATAAGGTGGTAAATGTGTTACAGTCTTAAATATAGGTACAAAAATAATTGCTCCTAATCCTAAATAAAACATTATTGAGCCATACTTATTAATTTTCTCACCATCATCTCCTGTGTCGGGTAAATAACCTTTAAATGCTTTCATTCTTGACGCTATCAAAGTAGGTAAAGCCATACATACAAAAGACGGTAATAATAAATATTTGATCAAATTAATAGTACTTACTTTATCTCCAATCCAAAGCATTGTTGTAGTAACATCTCCAATAGGTGACCAAGCTCCTCCTGCATTAGCAGCAATAATTATCAAACCAGCAAACCAAATTCTAGTTTCTCTTTCAATGACAATTTTTCTAAGAATCGTAATTAAAACAATTGTAGCTGTTAAATTATCAATAATAGCAGAAAGTATAAAGGCTAAAAAACCAAAAATCCATAATAATTTAGATTTACTTTTAGTCCTCACAAAGCTCTTTATCGTTGCAAAACCATTAAAATAATCAATAATTTCAACAATGGTCATTGCACCTAATAGAAAAACCAGGATTTCGGCAGTTTTACCGAGATGATGCAATAAAGTTTCTTCCATTAAATGCATTTTTTCCTCATGAGAAAATGCGGAAAAACCTTCGACTAAAGCTCCTTTTGCCGAATCAAACCAATTCGGAAAATCATCAATACCAAAAGCAATTAATGCCCAACAAATGGACATCATAGTAAGCGCTGGTATTAATTTATCAGTTTTTAAATTGTGTTCTAAAGTAATTGCAAGATATCCTACTACGAAGACTATTATAATAATTGATTCCATTTGGTTAGTTTTATTCGCTAAATATATAAAATTATATCAACTGTTTCAAAGCAATTTCAAAAGCAGTCTTACAAATATCAGTTTTATAAGGGTGTTGAGTATAAATTTTCTCCAAAGCTCGCTTAATAGTATTTGAAGTATCACTAAAAATTGCTTTGTCATGCATAGGTAAATCGACCTTACTTTCCATTAAATAGGCAAAAACTCTCGCAATACCACAATTTGAAATAAAATCTGGCAATAAACTTACTCTTTGATCTGTCATTTCCATTATAGGGCCAAAGAAAATTTCTTTGTCTGCAAAAGGCACGTTAGCACCGGGTGATATAACCTCCAATCCTGTTTTGATCATTTCCGAAACCTGATCTTTAGTTACTAAACGAGATGCGGCCGCAGGAATAAATATTTCAGCAGGAACTGACCAAATTCTTTTATTCATTTCATCAAATGAAATCATGTTTTCGGTTACTAATTTATTTCCTCTTTTATTCAAAAACATGGTTTTAACTTCATCATCACTGAACCCCTCTTCGCTAATTACACCACCAGACCTATCGATTATTCCTACAATTTTAGCACCTAACTGCATTAAATAATAGGCCCCTGCCGAACCAACATTTCCAAAACCTTGAATTATTGCACGCTTACCTTTTATATCACCGCCAAAAATATCGTAATAATGTTTCACGGCTTCAGCAACTCCATATCCTGTAAGCATATCAGCAACAGTATATTTTCTAGAAACCTCTGGTGTATAGTTTGGATCTTCAATAACCTTAATTACACCATGCCTTAATTGCCCTATTCTATTTATTTTTTCGGCCTCTGTAGGTTTAAAATGACCATTAAAAACACCTTCTTGAGGATGCCAAACTCCACTTTCTTCAGTAATTGGAATCACTTCATGGATCTCATCAACATTCAAATCTCCTCCAGTACCATAATAACTTTTTAATAAGGGTGCTACAGCTTTATACCAACGCTCTAAAACACCCTGTTTACGCGGATCATAAGGATCAAAATTTATACCAGATTTTGCCCCACCAATTGCCGGGCCAGATACCGTAAATTTTACTTCCATGGTCTTAGCCAATGACAATACTTCATTCATATCCAATCCTTTACGCATTCTCGTACCTCCACCAGCGGCACCTCCTCTTAATGAATTTATAACAGTCCAGCCTTCCGCCTCAGTCTCCGGATCTTTCCAATGAAAAACTATTTCCGGTTCTTTTTCTTCATATTTTTTAAGTAATTCTTTCATTTTATTTTCTATGTAAAATTGTAAATCTTTCTAAGTTAATGTCTGTAGTAATTTCTTATGTATTTTCCTTTATGGGAAGTTAAAGCTGATCCATTGAAAGTTATATTTAATGTTTCAACAAATATAGAACAATATTACTTCCATAGAATAAAAAACTGGCTTTACATGTATTCTTCGCAAACGTTATAATTATGACTGAATAACAATTATTATTCTATAAAATTGGTATCTTTGCTCAACATTTTTTTTTACTAAAACAACAAATATAGATGGATTTTAACCTTACAGAAGAACATTTAATGATTCGTGATGCTGCACGTGATTTTGCGCAAAGCGAATTGCTTTCAGGTGTTATTGAAAGAGATGAAAAACAACATTTTCCGGCTGAGCTTGTAAAAAAAATGGGGGATTTAGGTTTTTTAGGAATTATGGTTGACCCTAAATATGGAGGAAGTGGAATGGATACCGTTTCTTATGTATTAATAATGGAGGAATTGTCTAAAATAGATGCTTCTGCTTCTGTGATTGTTTCTGTAAACAACTCTCTCGTTTGTTATGGTTTAGAAAAATATGGTAACGATGCTCAGAAACAAAAATATTTAACCAAATTGGCTACAGGTGAAAAGGTTGGAGCCTTTTGTTTAAGTGAGCCTGAAGCTGGTTCTGATGCTACTTCTCAAGCAACTACGGCAGAAGACAAAGGAGATTATTATCTTTTAAACGGAACAAAAAACTGGATCACCAATGGTAGTCGTGCCGACATCTATTTGGTAATTGCACAAACCGATAGAGCTAAAGGACATAGAGGTATTAATGCGTTTATAGTAGAAAAAAACACTGAAGGTTTTCATGTTGGGCCTAAGGAAGATAAATTAGGAATCCGCGGAAGCGACACTCATACTTTACAATTTAATGATGTGAAAATACCGAAAGAAAATAGAATAGGTGAAGATGGGTTTGGATTTAAATTTGCAATGAAAACGCTGTCAGGTGGACGAATTGGTATTGCGGCTCAAGCGCTTGGTATTGCCGCTGGTGCCTATGAATTGGCCTTAAAGTATTCGAAGGAGCGTAAGGCTTTTGGTACTGAGATCTGTAACCATCAAGCAATTGCTTTTAAATTGGCTGATATGTATACCGACATTACGGCCGCCCGTCATATGGTTATGAAAGCTGCATGGGACAAAGATCAAGGTAATAATTATGATCAATCTAGCGCTATGGCAAAGCTTTATGCCTCCAAAGTAGCTATGGAACATACGGTTGAAGCCGTTCAAATACATGGCGGAAATGGTTTTGTAAAAGAATACCATGTAGAACGTATGATGCGCGATGCAAAAATTACACAGATATATGAAGGAACCTCTGAAATTCAAAAAATTGTAATCTCGAGGAATCTTCTGAGAGATTAAAATTCTTTTTTGTAATCTCGAGGAATCTTCTGAGAGATTAAAATTCTTTTTTGTAATCTCGAGGAATCTTCTGAGAGACTAAAATTCTTTTTTTGCAATTTAGAGAAGTTTGATAATAGGAAAAGGATTATCATTAATTATAAAAAATCTATACTATATAATTGTAAGCCCGAAGAAGGGGCAATTTTATTTAAAGGTTTTCTATCATTATCTTCTTTTAAAGACGTTTTTATAAATTCTAAATCAACTTCTCCATTACCTAATTGAAACAAAACACTCATCATTAGTCTAATTTGGTACCTTAAAAAACCCTGACCTTTTACGCGTAACACATAGCTCTTTTGAGGAAAGAAGTTAGCAGTATAAACTGAATTTACTTGAATTTCGCAACAGTCGATAAATCTTTTAAAAATAGTTTTCTGAGATGGTTTAGTACAATATTTATGAAAATAATGTTCTCCTTCAAAAAGCTTTGCCCCTTGCTTCATTAACTCAATATCCAACTTATCCTCTAATCCAACAATAAAGGGTGAAGCAAAAGGATGATTCTTTTTACCAAAGGAGAAAAAATATAGATACTCTTTTATTTTGGGCGCTTGTAAAATATTAAAACTAGTGCTAACAATAGAAACAGATAGCCCTTTCATATCGCCAGGCGCATTTGAATTAAAGGTCTTTAAAAATAGAGTTTCTTCAACCGGTTCATTTATAAATAGCTGTAAGAAATAATTATTTGCAGAGACTTTTGAGTCTGTTCTACCTACTCCAATAGTTTTGAATTCGTTATGACCAAATACGAAGCTTAACGTTTTATCTAACATTTCGTGTAAAGTTTTAACGTGAGTTTGTTTTTGCCATCCATGAAAACGGAATCCTAAAAATTGAATCCCGATAATATAAGAATTTTCATATTTCATATGATAAAACTACAATAAATTAAACGTTCTAATCATTACTAAAACTCGAGAAATGTCTTGCAAAAACACTTCATCAAAAAAAAAAATGACCTTTTTTTTTACAAAACTGCATTTTTATGAGATTCACAAAATGAAAATCATTTTTTATCAATACTTATTATTTATATACCCTAAAATATAATAATTTATCATTTTATAGGTTTACACCCCCTTTTTTTAAGGGGTAAACATTTTATTTTACACATTTCAATGAACATACCCCATAAAATATTTGGTTAAATCATTTTTTGTACAAATATTTGCGAACTCAAATAATAAAAACAAAAATTATGATTAGAACAAAATTACCTTTAATAGCATTGATGCTTTTAACTAGTTTAACAATGTTTGCTCAAGAAGAGGAAAAAAAGGAAGAAGAAAAAAAATTCTCATTTACCGGAAGTGTAGACGCTTATTATCGTGCTAATTTAAATGCACCGAACGATGAAGCTTCAGTTGCCCCGGGATCATCTTTTGCAAATTTACCCGGTTTTGCCTTAGGTATGGCAAATCTTGTTGTGAGTTATGAAGGTGAAAAAGTAGGTTTTGTAGCCGATTTAGTTTATGGCCCTAGAGGTGAAGATGCTACTTTTTTATCTCCCTTTTTAAGACCAGGTGGAAGTTCAAATATTGTAAATCAATTATATGCATATTGGAACGTAAGTGAATCTGTAAAATTAACATTTGGTAACTTCAATACTTTTTTAGGTTATGAAGTAATTTCTCCAACTGCAAATTTTAACTACAGTACTTCTTATTTATTTTCATATGGCCCATTCAGCCATACTGGTTTGAAAGCCGATTTTACATTATCTGAAGACTTTAGTTTAATGTTAGCAATTATGAATCCAACTGATGCAACCGAATTTAATCCAACTGGCAATTACGCTTTTGGAGCTCAGCTAGGTTATTCAGGTCAATTTCTAAACTTTTTAGCTGATGATGGAGCGTATGAAATCGACTTTACTGGAGGTTTTGATGTCACAGATTCTTTCTTTTTAGGAATCAACGCCGCATTATATGACAATGACGACATTGGATTTGCAGGAGTTGCATTATATCCTCAACTAGCCACTTCAGATACTTTCAAAATAGGCCTAAGAGGTGAGTATTTCGTTGAAACAGGAGATTTTGGCGCAATTGGAACTGGTGATGAAGACTCAAGTGTATTTGCAGCAACTTTATCAGCTAATATTAAAATAGGTGATTTAACAATTATACCTGAACTGCGTTTGGACTCTAGTTCTGATGAATTCTTTTTAGATAAGGATTTAGATGCACAAAAAAGCTTGAGCTCATTTGTACTAGCCGCAGTTTATTCATTCTAAACCAATTAAAACAATTATATCATGAAAAAAATCGAAGCAATTATTCGAAAATCTAAATTTTCTGCCGTAAAGGAAGCACTTCACGAAGCAGGTGTTAATTTTTTCTCTTACTGGGATGTAACCGGACAAGGGCATGAAAAAGAAGGACATGTTTACAGAGGTATCACGTATAGTACTACCGATATACAACGGAGGTATTTAGAAATAGTCGTTAATGATGATTTCGAATCGGCAACTATTAAGGCAATCCTCAATTCTGCCGCAACAGGTGAGGTTGGAGATGGGAAGATATTTGTAAGTGATGTCAATAAAGCTTATAGAATAAGAACAGGAGAAAATGGTGGCGACACTTTGAACTAAATATTAACAACTCAAGCTAAAATTTATTATGGAATTATTAACTATCAATAATGTATGGATGATGATCTGTACAGCACTCGTCTTCTTTATGCACTTAGGATTTGGTTTTTTAGAGATCGGATTAACTAGACAAAAGAACACGATCAATATACTATTTAAAAACATTTTTATTATTACTATAGGCCTTCTACTATACTGCTTAGTTGGCTTCAATTTGATGTATCCTGGTTTCGCAGAAGGATCCTCAGGACTCTTTGGCTTTGCAGGGTTTGGACTAGATTCACCTTTAACAGCAGAAGGAGGTTTAGATTTAGCATACAGTGAAGGCTATACCTATTGGACAGATTTCCTTTTTCAAGGAATGTTTGCCGCTACTGCAGCTACAATAGTTTCTGGAGCGGTAGCTGAACGTGTTAAAATTGGACCTTTTATGGTATTTGTAATCCTTTATGTAGGTCTAATTTATCCAATAGCAGGTTCATGGAAATGGGGCGGAGGATTTTTACAAATGAGAGAAACTCCTTTTTATGATTTTGCCGGTTCTACCTTAGTACACTCAGTAGGTGGCTGGGCTGCTTTAGTAGCAGTTTGGTTATTAGGATCTCGAATTGGTAAATTCAAAGACGGTAAACCACAGGCAATTCCAGGCCATAACATTCCCTTAGCTACAGCTGGTGTATTAATTCTATGGTTAGGATGGTTTGGTTTTAACGGAGGCTCTGTTCTTTCAGCCGACCCAGGGTTAACCTCTTTAACATTAGTTACAACATGTTTGGCTGCAGCAGCCGGTGGAGTTATTGCATTTGTAGTTTCAACATTATTATATAAGAACTTTGATCTTACTATGTTCTTAAATGGTATACTTGGAGGACTGGTTGGTATTACTGCCGGAGCAGATCAAATGAGTCCAACTGATGCTATTATTATTGGTGGTATTGCCGGTGCAATTATTGTATTTGCAGTTAGCTTAATTGATAGATTGAAATTAGATGATCCTGTTGGTGCTATAGCCGTGCACTTAGTATGTGGAATCTGGGGAACATTGGCAGTTGGTATATTTGGCGCATTAGCAAGTGGCGAACAATTCATAAGTCAATTGATAGGTGTAGCTTCTTATGCAGCAATTTGCATTTCTTCAACTTTCATCATTCTATTTATATTGAAGAAAACAGTGGGAATAAGAGTTAGTGAAAAAGAGGAATTAGAAGGATTAGATATACATGAACACGGAATGGATGCATATCCTGATTTTAGATTAAATGAGCATTAAAGCTCCTTAAGTATTAGTTTAATTGGTTTGGATTTACACGGTTTCTTAGTTGAGGCCGTGTAAATCTATTTTTGTTAATGTCAACAATTTTGTCAATTTCACAATATTTCAATCTTAAATTACATTATTTAAATTTTTCACATAACTTTTTTAATTTTAATACATTATTTACATATATTCTTCTTAAATATTAAATTATATTCATCAATTTGTCTAATTTTGTACATATAATTTAAGTAAAGATGGAGCAACAGGGTTTATATTTACCAGAATTTGAAACGGCTAATTGCGGTGCAGGATTTATTTGCAACCTTAATGGAGAAAAATCAAATGAAATCATTCATAATGCATTAGAAATTCTAGTAAAACTTGAGCATCGCGGTGCTGTAAGTTCAGATGGTCGAACAGGTGATGGAGCCGGAATCCTAATTGATATTCCTCACGATTATTTTAAAAGGGTATGTGAATTTGAGATCCCGAATACAAGAGAATATGCCGTTGGAATGGTATTTTTACCTAAAAGTTTCAATCAATATACCTATTGTATTTCTGTTTTTGAAAAAGAATTAAAAAAACAAGGATTAGAGATTTTAGGTTGGCGAGATGTTCCAGTTGATACTTCAACCCTAGGTAAGATTGCTGCTAAAACAGAACCTAAAGTAAAACAACTATTTGTTGGTAAAAATAATTCAAAATTATCCGATCTTCAATTTAACGCAAAATTATTTGCAGCAAGAAAAATTGCTGAACATATAATTCAAAATTCTAAAACTTCAGAACGAAAATATTTCTATTTATCTAGTTTCTCTACTACCACTATTATCTACAAGGGCCTGCTAGTTCCTGAAGATATTGGTAGATATTATATCGATCTAAAAGAATCTGATCTCGTTACACGTTTAGCACTGGTACACCAACGCTTTTCAACTAACACCTTTCCTTCATGGGATCTTGCACAACCGTTTAGATACATGTGTCATAATGGTGAAATAAATACCCTTCGAGGTAATGTTAGCAGAATGAGAGCACGAGAAGAACTCATTAAAAGTGACTTATTTGGTGAAGATGTTGATAAAATTTTTCCGACCGTTTTAGAAGGGAAATCAGATTCAGCCTCCATGGATATGGTGGTAGAATTATTATTGATGACTGGTCGTTCTTTACCCGAAGTCATGATGATGCTTGTACCAGAAGCTTGGGAAAAACATCAAACCATGAGTGAAAGTAAAAAAGCATTCTATGAATACAATTCATGCGTTATGGAGCCTTGGGATGGTCCTGCTTCTGTACCTTTTACTGATGGTAATTTTATTGGCGCTCTATTAGATCGTAACGGCTTAAGACCTTCAAGATATACAGTGACCAAAGATGGTAATGTTGTGATGTCTTCAGAAATTGGCGTGATGAATATACGTCCGGAAAACGTAGTAAAACATGGTCGTTTAGAGCCCGGGAAAATGTTCTTGGTCGATATGAATGCCGGTCGAATTATTGAAGATGAAGAAATTAAAACAGAAATTGTTTCCAGGCATCCGTATAAAAAATGGGTTGAAGAACATACTTTACCTTTATCTCAAGTTCCATATACAAATAATAAATGCCCGTTAGAAATCACTGATTATAAAACAAGATTACGCTTATTTGGCTATACCCAAGAAGATCTTTCAACAATTATCACACCGATGGCGATAAAAGCGAAAGAAGCTTTAGGCTCCATGGGAACAGATACACCTCTAGCCGTTTTATCTGACAGACCACAACTATTATACAACTATTTTAAACAACTTTTTGCACAGGTAACAAATCCTCCGCTTGACGGAATTAGAGAAGAAATAATAACTGATATTAGTTTAGCAATTGGTGGTGATCGTAATATTTTTGATATTATACCCGAACAAGCAAAAAAATTACGCATCCAGAATCCGGTAATTTCTAATGATGACCTGGATAAAATCAAAAACATTAACCATCCTGATTTTAAAGCTGCTGCAATTTCAATTTTGTATCCTATTGATAAAGGTGTAAATGGATTGGAAAAAGCGCTTGATGATATTATTATTGAAGTAGCAAAGGCTGTTGATGAAGGCACTAACATTATTATATTATCAGACAGAGGTGTTACTAAACAAGATGTGCCGATCCCGGCTTTATTAGCTTGTTCATATGTACATCATTCAATGTATAAAAAAGGGCTACGATCTAAATTCGGTATTGTAATGGAAACAGCCGAGCCAAGAGAACCACATCATTTTGCAACCTTATTTGGCTATGGTGCCAGTGCAATAAACCCTTATTTGGTCAATGAAATTATCCGTACTCAGGTAAAAGAAAAAATAATCAACAATTTAGATGCCGAAGAAGCAGTTCAGAATTTCAATAAAGCAATTGGTAAAGGAATACTGAAAATCATGAATAAAATTGGTATTTCTACTTTGCATTCATATCGAGCTTCTCAAATTTTTGAAATTGTAGGTCTTAAAAAAGCCTTTGTAGAAAAATACTTCCCTCATACTCCATCTAGAATAGGTGGTATTGGCTTATATGTATTAGATAAAGACTTAACAAAACGATATGAAAATGCTTTCCCGAAAACAGCTATTAAAGATGTGTTAGATTTAGAAGTCGGCGGTGATTACAGATGGCGAAGAAATGGAGAAAAACATATGTTTAATCCAACTACGGTTTCAAAGCTACAACAAGCAGTAAGGCAAAAAAGTAAAGTATCCTATAAGATCTATGCCGATACAATTAATGAACAGAGTAAAAATTTGATGACCCTTCGTGGTTTATTTGAATTTAATAATCTTGACCCAATACCGATAGATGATGTCGAACCTTGGACTGAAATTGTAAAGCGTTTCAAAACAGGAGCCATGTCTTATGGCTCTATCAGTCAGGAGGCACATGAAAATTTAGCCGTTGCAATGAACAGGATTGGTGGCAAAAGCAATTCTGGAGAAGGTGGTGAAAATAAAAACCGTTTTGAAAAATTACCAAATGGCGATTGGAAAAATAGTGCAATAAAACAAGTAGCTTCAGGTAGGTTTGGTGTTACGAGTAACTATTTAACGAATGCCAAGGAGATTCAAATAAAAATGGCGCAAGGTGCTAAGCCCGGTGAAGGCGGTCAGCTTCCGGGAGAAAAAGTATTACCTTGGATTGCTGAAGTTCGAAATTCGACACCGTATGTTGGATTGATCTCTCCTCCTCCACATCACGATATATATTCCATTGAAGATTTAGCGCAACTCATATTCGATTTAAAAAATGCGAATAGAGATGCTAGAATTAACGTAAAATTAGTGTCAAAAGTTGGTGTTGGCACCATTGCCGCTGGTGTTGCTAAAGCAAAAGCTGATGTTATTTTAATTTCCGGATTTGATGGTGGTACAGGTGCATCTCCATTGACATCTTTAAAACATGCTGGTTTACCTTGGGAATTAGGAATAGCCGAAGCTCAACAAACATTGGTACTAAATAATTTACGAGGTCGTATCGCTTTAGAATGTGATGGTCAACTAAAAACAGGAAGAGATGTAGCAATTGCTTGTTTACTTGGTGCTGAAGAATTTGGTTTTGCAACTGCTCCTTTAGTAGCTTCTGGCTGTATAATGATGCGCGCATGTCATTTAAATACTTGTCCTGTTGGGATAGCCACCCAAGACCCTGAACTACGTAAAAATTTTAAGGGCACACCAGAACATGTGATCAACTTCATGTATTTTGTTGCTGAAGAATTGCGACAAATCATGGCTCAATTAGGATTTAGAACTATAAAAGAAATGATTGGTCAAACACAAAAAATAAATGCAAACCCTGCTATAGATCATTATAAGGCTAAAGGTTTGGACCTATCTCCAATTCTATATCAACCAGCAACTGATGGACCAAAAATTCTTTCAAATACAGAAAAACAGAATCATAATTTAGATAATGTTTTAGATATGAGAATTATGAGCGACGCCAAATTGGCTATCAATTATAAAACAGAAACATCTCTGACTTATAAAATTCAAAATACTGACAGATCAGTTGGAGCTATCATTAGTAATGAAATTTCTAAACTTCACGGTGAAGAGGGTTTACCTGAAAATACTTTGAAACTTAATTTTAAGGGTTCTGCCGGACAAAGTTTTGGGGCATTTGCCACAAAAGGACTTTCCTTAAAGATAGAAGGCCAGACCAATGATTATTTAGGAAAAGGGCTTTCTGGTGCAAAAATTATAATTAAAAAACCTAAAGAAGCAGATTTTATCGCCGAAGAAAATGTGATTGTTGGAAATGTATGTTTTTATGGTGCTGTAAAAGGTGAAGCATATATTAATGGTATTGCTGGTGAACGTTTTGCTGTTCGTAATTCAGGCATTACCGCGGTTGTAGAAGGTGTCGGTGATCATGGTTGTGAATATATGACCGGAGGAAAAGTAGTTGTTCTAGGTGAAACAGGAAGAAATTTCGCTGCTGGAATGAGTGGTGGAATCGCATATGTATACGATAAAGATAATAAATTCAGTAAAGGCTTATGTAATATGGAGATGGTCACATTAGATCAGTTGACCCATGATGATGAAGCCGAATTAAAAAAAATAGTAGAAAAGCATTTTGAGTATACTGAAAGTACACTTGCAAACAAATTGTTGGATAATTGGCAAACTTCTTTAAAAAACTTTATTAAGGTTTTCCCTGTAGATTATAAAAAAGCATTAGAAAGAATTGCGAATGAATTACAAGTTGAAGAATTAATAGCATAGATTATGGGAGAGATAGGTGGATTTAAACATTACGGAAGACAAGACGAAAATACTATTACTGTTAAAGAACGGGTAAGTAATTTCAAAGAATATACAATTCCGATAGAAGAGGCAGTATTAAAAAAACAAGGTTCTCGTTGTATGGACTGTGGGATTCCGTTCTGTCATAGTGGTTGTCCGCTTGGAAATTTAATTCCAGATTTCAATGATATGGTGCATAAAGGAGAATGGGAAAAAGCTTCTCTTATTTTACATTCTACCAATAATTTTCCTGAATTTACAGGTAGATTATGCCCTGCCCCATGTGAAAAAGCCTGTGTTTTAGGCATTATAGATGACCCTGTTTCAATAGAAAATATAGAAAAGAATATTGTTGAACGCGCTTTTGCGGAAGGTTGGATTATACCCCAGCCTCCTACAAAAAGAACCGGTAAAACTGTTGCAGTAATAGGTTCTGGCCCCGCGGGGTTGGCTGCCGCTCAACAACTAAATCATGCTGGGCATTTAGTAACTGTTTTTGAAAGAGATGATACCCTTGGTGGCCTGTTACGTTATGGTATTCCGAATTTTAAACTTGAAAAAGAAATTATTGATCGTAGAATAGCCATTCTGGAAGCTGAAGGGATTATATTTAAAACAAACATCGACGTAGGTACCAATTACAAGGTCTCAAAATTAAATGATTTTGACGCAGTAGTTTTATGCGGTGGTGCAACAGTACGTAGAAGCCTTCCGGTTAAAGGAATTGACAGTAAAGGTGTTGTACAAGCCATGGATTTCTTAACTCAACAAACTAAAGAATTATTTAACAGCCCGATTGAAAGTGAAAGAATTAGTGCAAAAGACAAGCATGTAATTATAATTGGGGGAGGTGATACGGGTTCAGATTGCGTGGGAACTTCGAATCGCCATGGTGCCGCATCGGTTACAAACTTTGAAATTATGCCAAAACCACCTCTGGGAAGAAGTGAAACCACACCCTGGCCTTTTTGGCCTTTACAATTAAAAACAAGTTCTTCTCACGAAGAAGGTTGTGAACGAAATTGGTTAATCAATACTAAAGAATTTGTAACTAACGGAAAAGGTGAATTAACAGCATTAAAAACTGTTGAAGTTGAATGGGTATTGAAACCCGGAGAAAGACCACAATTGGTAGAAAAACCAAATTCCGAAAAAACATGGCCTTGTGAGTTAGCGCTATTGGCTCTCGGTTTTACTGGTCCTGAATCAACTTTGAGCGATCAATTAGGATTAGAAGTGGATGCAAGAACAAATTATAAAGCCACTAATTATCGAACAAACAAAGGACATATTTTTACCGCTGGTGATATGCGTAGAGGGCAATCATTAATTGTTTGGGCAATATCAGAAGGTCGAGAAGCAGCCAGAGAAGTTGATATTTATTTAATGGGGACATCGAATCTGCCTACTAAAGGTAAGGGTGATTTACTTACAGCATAAAAATATTTTGAATTGGTTTGAAAGGAGTTTTTAGTTTTAACTAAGAGCTCTTTTCTTAATTTAAGTGAAAAACAACTGAATCAATAATAGGATACTAATACCTACTATTCCTTGAAAAAATGTTGCCATAGTGTGACTTTTTAATGCAGACTTCACAGTCAAATGTGAAAACTGACTTACTACCCAAAAATAGCTGTCATTTATATGAGAAACTGTCATAGCTCCCGCCCCAACGGCCAAGACTGCTAATGCTTTTTCCAGTTCAGTCTCTAAGCCAAAACTTACTAATAAGGGTGAAATAATAGCGGCAGTTGTTATGATCGCTACAGTAGAAGAACCCTGAGCTGTTTTTAATAAAGCAGACAACAAAAAGGCAATCAATAAACCGCTAATTACAAAAGAACTATCAGGTTTAACTATACTTGCTAAATCAGAGGCTCTCAAAACACTTCCAAAAGCACCACCGGCTCCTGTGATTAAAATAATACTCCCAGATTCCTTTAATGCCTTTAGAACCCATATATTTTTTGTTACCATTTTCGCTTTCGCTGAAGAAATAAATACTAAAAAAACACCTAATAATAGTGCTATAATTGGCTGACCAATAAAAGTAGTTGTCTTAAAAAGAAAACCTTCTCCAAAAGGGAAAGTTGGATATTCAGCAATAGATTTCAAGGCAATTAAAATAATTGGTAATAATAATGGTAATATCGTTAATAAAAAACTTGCGTTATTAACTACTGTCTTTTCAATTGTTGCTTGAATATTTGTTTCATTAGGTTCTATTTTTTCTTCAACAGTAATATTTTTACCTATATAAGATGCCCATAAATATCCTGTAAACGAAACAGGAATTGCAACGGCCAAGCCCAAAAGCATAACTAACCCAAGATCGGCATCAATTACAGCTGCTGCTGCTAGAGGTCCGGGTGTTGGTGGTACAAAAACATGGGCAGCATATAAACCTGTAGACAATGCCACAGCGAAAACGGCTAATGAGATACCAGTCTTTTTGGTCAAGGCTTTGTTTAAAGATGATAATATCACAAAGCCGGAATCACAAAAAACCGGAATTGAAATGATAAAGCCGATAATATTCATAGCTAGAGGTGATCTTTTAGGACTTACCTTACTTAATATCTTTTCAGCAATTAATTGAGTCCCTCCGTTCTTTTCAAGAAATATACCAATAGTAGTTCCAAAAGCGATAATCAAACCAATACTTGAAAGTGTTTTTCCAAAACCATCTGTAATTGATCTTATGATTAATTCAGTATCAAATCCAAATAAAAATCCAACAACAATAGAAGCTATAATTAAGGAAAAAATCGGATGGACTTTGTACTTGATCGTTACAAAAACAATTAATATTAAAACCGCGAATAAGATGAATATGGTCTGCATAAATATCAGCTAAATTGCTTGTAAAATACTTAAAAAAAATATGAAATCTATTTACTTAGATTCTTTATATATTCTTTAAGGGTCAATATATCTTCTTTGGAGGTCAAATCTGGCACATGTTCAGAAAGTGGAATTCCGATTGTTGCTGTTGGATGATCTTTAACCATCTGCATTAAAGCAGTTGGTAATTCTTTTTCATTTCGTGTAGGATTTATAGGGCAATTTTTAAGATAGTTATAAAACATGTTGCCCTCGAATTTAAAAATATTCATACTTACCCTTATTTTTCCTGAGCTATCTTTAAATTTATTCAATTGATCTAGAGTTGGTTTTTCTATAATATCGCTCAAATGTCCTCCTTTATCAAATAGCATCAATGCAAATTTCGAGATTCGCTCTTCAGAAAATTGTAAAGCGTTTCTATCATAACTTATCAAAGCATTTGATGTGGTCTTATTTTCTCTTAATAGCTGAAACGCTTTTACAGAATACAAATTATCACTGTTACACACAGTAAAAGAACTGTTTTTCAATTCAGGATATTGTTCGAGGGTTTGATACAATGCATCGGCTGTACCAAATGGTTTCTCCCTAGTATTCGGAATATATTGAATTGCAAACCGAATATTCATTCCGCGAAAGCGATCATTGTCATGATATAAGGCTTTAAATAACTCATTATTTTTTTGTGTAACAATATAAATATTTTTGTAGCCTGTTTTTTTGGCATTGTACAATACATAATCTAATATAGGTCTGCCTGATGCATCTATTGAAATTAAGGCTTTACTTCTGTTATTTGCTTGATAAAGTTCTCTATTGGATAATGCAGTATTATTGCTCATCTGTTGCTTCATTCTAGATGAAGCTCCTGCTGCTAATATTATCAAATTATCACCCATAATTATTTAAAGAACTTTAACTCCATGCGAAACGGACACTTTATAAGCTGATGAAGCACCAGCTTCAAGTATACCTTGTATTACCTTTTCTTCATTAGCTTCATCGGTTAAGGCAACAATACATCCACCGCCACCTGAGCCAACAATTTTAGCGCCTAATGCGCCATTTGTAAGTGCCCCATCAATCATTTTATCAATAATTGGTACAGTTATCTTCAAAACATCTTTTAAAACAGCATGATGTTCATTCATCAGTATTCCAATTTCACATAAATCAATTGCATCTTGAGTTAAAAACTTAAAAGCATTTTTAGTGATCTCATAATTTTTAACAGCCGCATAAAAAATAGGTCTTAGCTTATCCGAAACACAACTCTTATACAATTGGTAATCTTCCATCGTAGCGTTTTCAATTTTAAAATCTTGAACTTTTGCCTGAACCATAGCAATAGCATCTAATGCATTTGCTTTTAAATTTGACAAAACATCTAAGGTCTCCTTTGGAACACCAGATTCTCCTACAATAAGAGTTTGAATAGTATTATTTATAATAATATGTTTTCCGTTTATGGTATTTAAATACAATAAATTACCAATACTAATGGAGTATTGATCCATCATTCCACCAGGTGCATTATAATGCAAGACTTCTGCTCTATAGGCTAATTTGGCTATATCTTCAGGCGTCATCTTATTAGTTGTACCAAAAGCTTCTGATAAAAAAGAAATCCATACCACAATTATGGCAGATGAACTTGACAGACCTGCATTGATCGGAATATTTCCTTTTATTTCAATATCATATCCTTGATCAAAAATAAAACCTTCTAGTTCTAATTCATTTATAGCAGATACAAAATGATCGCGATTAGTAATGGGTAGAATCGGCTGATTTAAATCTATCACTCGTTGTTCACCTATATCAGGCATATCAAGCTTTAGAACAGCATCTTCGTTTGATTTTGCCGACAAATAAATGTATCTATTAATTGCACATGCGATAATTGGTAAGCCTAAATAATCTTGATGATCGCCAAATAAACAGATTCTTCCGGGAGCTTGTATCTTTATTGTTTTTTTTTGATCTACTTCTAAATTCATTACTTAAAATGTGTCTTTCATCCAATTATAGGGTTTCCTTTTAATCCACATACCACGCGTAAAATCAGGAAAATTTTGAGGCTCTCCATTATTTTCAATTGAGAGTTCTGACAAAGGAGTGATTGCACTCCAAGCTGCTGCATCATATACATCTAAGGGTGGTGCAATGTTTTGTTTGGCAGATTCAACAAAGGCATTTAAGACAAAGAAATCCATACCTCCATGACCTGCACCTGCGGCATATTCGCCATACTTTTTCCATAGAGGATGATCATATTTAGCAAGCCATTCATCGGCTTTATCCCATTTATGAGACTCCGACTTACCTTCTATATAAATTCTGTTACCATCAACTTCCCATAATCCATTACTTCCTTGCACTCTAAAACCTAATGAATAAGGTCTTGGCAAATTACAATCATGCGTTACAATAATTGTTTCACCATTAGTAGTTTCAATTGTGGATGTGATAACATCTCCTTGTTTGAATTTTACCTTTGCATTTGGATGATCACTACCTCCATGCTTTACAATATAATTATGCAATCCTATACTTTTTGTTGCATTGGAAGTGATAGAAGAAAATCGATTTCCTCTATTTATATTACACATTGTCGCTATAGGTCCAACTCCATGAGTAGGATATACGTCGGCATTTCTGGATACAGAATGTTGTGTTCTCCATTTAGACTCTGAAATACCTTTTTCTCCAAATTCAACTCCTTTACCATAAGCCGATTTTCCATCATTTAATTTTACAAATCTTAGATCATGCTGATATCCACATCTAAAATGTACTAATTCGCCAAAAACATCTTGTTTGACCATATTTAAAACAGCGAGAATATCCCTTCTATAATTTACATTTTCTAAAATCATCAGATGAGTTACTGTTTCTTCATGCACATTTACTAGATCCCAGCATTCCTCCATGGTATTTGCCGCCGAAACTTCCACGCCTGTATATTTACCAGCTTTCATTGCATCTTTCGCCATACGAGTATGCCATAACCAAGGTGTAGAAATAATTACAGCGTCTACCTCCTTCAGATTTAATAAATTTCTATAATCATATTCATCTTTACGGAAAACCGTTGCACTATTCTTTTGGTATTTCGTGATAAGGGTATTAGCAATTCCAATTCTTGTTTCATCAATATCACATATTGCAGAAACTATTATATCATTACGTTGTACTAAATTTTTTAGATGATTGGTCCCTCTAAGTCCAAGCCCTATTAAACCAACGTTCAATTTTTGCTCTTTACTCGAATCTATTGCATACGACAAATGTGGTAATAATGTTATTCCAGCACCTAAAACAGCTGACTTTTTTATAAAATTTCTTCTTGATTTTTGAGTATGCATATTGGTAAGATTAGAATATAAGGAACTCTAAAATACAGAATTTTAGAAAGCGAACATAATAATCTAAAACAAAAAAAACCTCATTACAATGTAACAAGGGTTTTAATATATTAATACTATTTATTATTAAAAAGAATAACGTCTTTTGCTATTCCAATTTGCGCGTTTTGTTATGTTAAATTGTACAAAATTCGGCTGTACTTTATTACTTTCTTTATTTTTTGTTTTCATACTATTTTTTGTTATTTCTTAAATTCCAATTCTTTCATTTCATTATCTTTAATTGAATTGGCCAATGGTTTTTTTTGTTTTTTAAGATATGCTAAATCATTTGCATATTTTATTGCAGTTGAACTTTCTGCTTTTACAATTTCATTTTTATTTTATTGTTTTTGTGATAATTTCATTTTGTGTTTAGCGATGCAAAGGTAGATGCATTCGATAGTTTAAAGAGCATCAGATTTGCCATATTTATATACTATATTAACCCTATGAGTCTTAAAATCTTATTATATTAAGTATTATAACATATAAATATGCTTTTTAGGTCTGCATAATGTTAATCTGAATCGGGATATTGCTATTAAAATCAGGGTTGTAAAAACCCAGCTTTTAAGGACTGCCAGTACAATTAAAATATTCTATCAATTTCACTGCAACAATGGTCTTAGAAAAGTAAAAAGGCAACATTAGGAGTCTGGATAACAAAAAGAAAGGTGTTCGAGCGATATAAAAAATGTGCAGTATACATTTTGAGCGAGAAGCCTGCCTACCGGCAGGCAGGCGAGCTTGTCGCGCTGCATGTCGTTAGGCTTTCTTTTTAAAAATGATACTACGAAAATATTAGATTGAAAAAGCAAAACATTAAACCATAAAAAAAAGCCCTTGAACTAAATCAAGAGCTTTTTTAAAAAGAAAGGCAACGACATACTCT
>Ga0316189_10000929_pt1 | contig 29201 bp, 19 predicted proteins | sample LowCovwburrow_MG_FD_204930 | JGI IMG/M metagenome (GOLD analysis project Ga0316189, IMG submission 204930) | Coastal sediment microbial communities from Maine, United States - Lowes Cove worm burrow | ecosystem: Environmental > Aquatic > Marine > Coastal > Sediment | place: USA: Maine...
GCACAGTCACGCGCTCGTAGACGACCGTTGCGATGGCGCCTGCGAGGGGGCCTTCGACAAAGACGTGGTAGCCGGAGTCGACGAAGAACACCGACATGGGCATCGGCAACGTTGCGAGCTCGATGAAGCCGCCTTGCAGCGCATCGAACAGCACCCCCATCAGCACGCCGAACTGCAGCCCGACGGCCCACGGGCGGCGGTTGGGGTACGCCGCCCGATAGATCGGATACAGGTGCGCCAGCAGCAGCGCGTAGGCGGCAAACGCCAGCGCGATGTACGGCACAATGTAGTGCTCGCGTGCGTACGGCTGCTGGCTGTGGAACCACTCGCCGAACAGCAGGTCGTGAAACACGTAGCCGACGTTGAACAAGACGACGAACGTCGCGGCCGTCGTGATCCAGAACCGTTTCCGTTGCGGGTTGGGCATGGACTATGAAATAGTCTGAACGGCCAGACGTTTCATCAATACAACGTCCATATTTCTTCACATTTCGTCCGATGACCGATCCGCTCAGCGATATTCTCACCGGAGTCGACGTTCGCGGCTCCGTCTTTTGTTACGGCGAAGTGCGAGAGCCGTGGTGCTTCGAGGGCGGGGCCGCCAACCGTGGGCTGTTTCACGCCGTCGTCGACGGAGAGGCGTGGCTCCGGGTCGGTGACCAGCGCAAGCGGTTGGCATCGGGAGACGTGTTGCTCATGCCACGCGGCGGGCAGCATCGACTCGGCTCCCGCGATCGCAAGCGGGCCACGCCGTTGCGTCGCGCTGTGGAGCATCGTGCGGACGATCCGTTCGCTCGGCTTGCGATCGGCGGCGAGGGCCCCGCGTCGTATCTCATCTGCGGGAGCTTCCAGGTCGACGCCCTCAAGTGGCACCCACTGCTCCGCAGACTCCCCGACGTCGTCGTGGTCAACGCAGGCCTCGGGCAGTGGCTCCCGACGACCCTGCGCGCGCTTCACAACCAGCTGGAGCACGCCGAGCTGGGCGCGAGCCTCATCGCAAGCCGCCTCGCCGAGGTCTTGTTTGTGCAGGTCGTCGCCGCATGGGTACGCTCGCACGGTGGCGCTCCCGCCATGGCCGACCCGCAGGTAGGCCGCGCCATCGGCCTGATGCATCGTGAGCCAGGGCAGGCATGGTCGGCCGAGACGCTCGCGCGCGCGGTCGGCATGTCGCGTAGCACCTTCTTCGAGCGGTTCTCGGCGATGGTCGAACAAACCCCCGCGGCCTACCTCAAGCGCTGGCGGATGACCCTCGCCGCCCGAGCGCTTCGTGACGAAGACATCACGCTGCGCGAGCTGGCCGCCCGCCTCGGCTACGCGAGCGAGAGCTCGTTTTCGCGGGCGTTTCGCGACGCCGAAGGTGTCACCCCGGGCGCGTTCCGCCGCAGCGCCGCGTAGCGCCTACGACTTGGCGGGGGCGACCCGCGCCGCGAAGGCGAGAGCAAACGTCAGCGCGCGCTCGAACACGGGCGCCTTGTTGGTCAGGTTGCACTCGAAGAACCCTTCCCCGTGCTGCCAGAACAATGTAGTCGGTGCACCACGACCCGAAGGCGCCACCGCGCACAGCTGCTGCAAGAGCTGACCATCGTGGAACAACGCCGCCGCCGCGGGCACGTCGCTAGCGCGTACGACCGCGCCCGAGCACTGCGGCGGCACGGGCACACTCCCTTGATCGTAGTCCGGCCGATCGGTCCAGACACCGAGCTTGTACGGGAGGCCTCCCGCAACCTTGACGTGGATCCACACCGTCGAAATAGCACTCTGGCCGTAGCCGCAGATCTTCGTCCCCATCCGCACCTGAACCCCACCTTGGCTCCCCTGCAAGACGATCGATGTGTCGTATCCGTTCGACGTGCCCATCGGCTCGAGGGGGCTGTGATCCAGCCCCGACGCCGTGGCCGGGGTCAGTGCGTAGTCGAAGCTCATGCGCCCCATGACCGTCTTGACGGTTTGCTTGGTGGGCTCCAAGAACGGAAAACGGTCCCGCACGGCTACCCACACTGCGGCCTGTTTTTGGCCCCCGCGAGCGATGAGGCCCCAAACGAGCAGGGCCAGCCCCAGCAAGAAGACAACGCCTCCCGCCATGAACACCCCGGCAGCCGTCGGGTTCGACGTGCCCGCGTCTTGGGCGGCGCGAAGGCCCTGCATACCCATGCCGAACACTGCGCCTCCGAGGGCCATTGAAAGCAAACCGGCGATGACTCTCTTCATGGGCGGCGGCAGTGTCGCACGGCTAGCGTCGGCGAGGGCCTTTGTGGGCCGGGGCCACGCCTTGCGCCCGCACCAGATCCAGCTAAAGTCGGCGCGGATCGCTTCGATGCTCGCTCGCTACGTCGCCGCCCAGCTTCGCCGCCCGTCCGGGCGCGTCGGCCACCTGTTTGGACGACTCCTCAATCGGGCCAATCGCGGCATGAACCGCCGCGCTGTCGCCCACCTCGATGTGCGCAGCGGCCAGCGGCTCGTCGACATCGGATTCGGCGGCGGCGTTGGGATCGACGCCATGCTCGATGTCAGCGACGACATCCAAATCGACGGCATCGACTTCAGCGAGGCGATGGTCTCGCAGCAGCGCATGCGCCTCGGCCCGCAGATCCACCGCGGCCAAGTCTCCCTGCAGCTGGGCGATGTGGCGAGTCTCCCATTTGGGGACGCCACCTTTCAACGGGCGCTGTCGGTCAACACGATCTACTTCTGGCCCGACGCCGTTGCGGGGCTCGGTGAGATCCTGCGCGTGCTGGCGCCCGGAGGCCGGCTCGTTTTGGGATGCGCAACAAAAGAACAGCTCGAGCGGTCGCCGCCCGCCAAGCACGGCTTTGCGCACTACGCCCCCGACGACGTGACCGCGATGCTTCACGAAGCGGGCTTCCGTGAGATCGAGCAGGCCACGCCCCGCGACGAGCCGTTCTTCTTCTCGATAGCGCACCGACCGGCCGCATCCGATCTGGAACGTCAGTAGCCCGATGCGCAGTCAACGCCCGCGCTCAGGTTTCTTGTCAGAAACGTGCAACGCCCGGAGCCGACGGTCGACATAGCGCGCGCCACCATGAAACAACGCACTATGCCTTGCCCCCGCCGTTTCCTCCGTTCCTCCCAACACGCCCGGTTTGTGGCCATGGTCGTGCTTGCTGCCCCGTTGGCGTGCGGCGCCGACGACAGCGACGCTGGCAGCAGCGACGGCTCCACGGGCGGCTCAGGAAGCACAGACGCGGCGGGCGTCACGGACTCAGAGGCCACACCGCAGGCAGATTCGACGGGTGCTGACGGCGACACCGACACCGCCGACGGCGAGAGCAGCTCGGACGGCGCGCCCATTTGCGGCGATAGCGTCGTCTCCGAAGACGAAGCATGCGACGACGGCCGCGAGTCGGCGGCATGCAACGACGATTGCACGCTCGCGGCGTGCGGCGACTCCATCATCAACGCGGCCGCGGGCGAGACGTGCGACGACGGCAAGGAGTCGGCGCGCTGTGACATCGACTGCACCGAGCCCGTATGCGGGGATGCGGTCACCAACGTGTTGGTGGGCGAAGAGTGCGACGCGGGGCAATCGAGCGCGGTCTGCAATGCAGATTGTCTGTTCAAGGGCTGGGAAGATGGCTCACTGATCGAGGACGACGGCCCCGACGTGGGCCCCCCACTCGTCGCGATGAACGCCAGCGGCGAAGCCACGGCGGCCTGGGTTCAGTTCGACGACCCGCAATGGGGGATCCACGCCAGCCACTACAACCCGCGCTCAGGCACGTGGAGCGACGACGAGATCGTCGAGTCCAACATCTTTGTGTCGGCGATGATGTCGGATCTTGCGATCAACGACGACGGCGTCGCGGTCGCCATCTGGGTCACGACCTTCAGCGACAGCATCTTGGCCAGGGTCTATGACCCGGGGTCGCAAACATGGGGGCCGGACCTCGAACTCGAGCTGGGGAACCCCGTGGCCGCGTCGGCCAGCGTGGCGATCAACAGCGAGGGCGATGCAGCCGCGGCGTGGCGCCAGGAGTTCGAAGGCGTCTTCAGCATCTACGGCAATCGCTACAGTGCTGCGACATCGTCGTGGGGAGACCCGGTGCTCTTGGAGACGAGCTTCGTCCCCGCGGCAGCACCGAGCGTCGCGATGAGCGACGAGGGCGATGTCACCGTCGTCTGGCGCCAGTCCAGCCAGCGCGCGAACCACTTCGACGCCGATTCTGGCGAGTGGGGCACCGCTGTCAACATCGCGCCCTCAGGGAGCGGCGACAGCCCCGACATTGCCATGTCGCACGGCGGCGACGCCATCGCAGTGTGGTCCCAAGACGACGACGGGCTCAACAACCTGTACGCCAGTCACTACGATGCGGCGGGCTCGACGTGGGCCGAACCGCTCCTGATCGAAACGGACGACACGGGCGACGCCCACAGCCCACAGATTGGGGCCGATGCGGCGGGCAACGCGTTTGTCGCGTGGCAGCAGAGCGACGGCGAGTACAGCACCAATCGTGCATCCCGCTACGAGGCGCGCACCGACGCCTGGTCGGAGGCCCTCGTGTTCGAATCCAAAGACAAGTGGGATTCGGGGGCACCAAGGCTCGCCGTCAGCAGCACGGGCAACGCCGTCGTCGCGTGGAGCCAGTGGGACGGCTCCGAAAACGGCATCCAAGCCAGGCACTACGATGTCCTCACAGACATGTGGGGAGATATCGTGCCCGCAGAGTCCGCTCCGGGGTCGGCCAGCGGTCCCGACGTGGGCATCGACGACGTCGGCAACTGCATCGCCGTCTGGGCATCCGACCCCGACGCGCAGACTCCGGGCAACGACGACGACGCGTTCGCCAGCGTGTTCCACTGATCGGGCGGCTCTAAAACCCGAACTCGAGGTTTGCGATCAACCCCCGCCCGGGTCCGTTGATCGCCGAACCATGGTGCCGGTATGCGACGTCGCCGAGGTTCTCGAGCACGATCCCCACCAGCACGTGCGGATCGAGCCGATAGCCGAGCCGTACATCCACCGCGACAAACCCTGGCGTGCCTCCGTCGGGGATCCGCGGATCCGACTCGTCGGCCAAGGCGAGCCGACTTTGCGCCCGCGCCCACCGCAGCACACCGAACGCGTACAGGCCCAACCGCCGACTTCGCCATCCGGCCTCGGCCAGTCCGTTGAGCGGCGGGACGCGCGACATGGGCAGTCGGTCGCGCACATCATTGTCCGCGTCGGCCACGGGATTGGGCGCCTCCCCCCACGCGTACGAGAGAGTCGACCGCAGTCGAAACCCATACGGAAAATACAAGCGCAGGTCGGCGTCCGTGCCCTGCAGGATGGCCCGCCCGTCGAGGTTCACGAGCTGAAACCGTGTCTGCGACGCGCCGCAGCCTTCCTCGCCCACGGGGCACTGCTCCACCGTCCTGGGTGCGCGACCGATGAGCCCGTTGATCCGCGTCTGAAACGCGTAGGCCTTGAGCTCAATCCATGGGTGCTCGATCTCAATGCCGGTCTCCAGAGAGACCGACTTTTCAGGCTTGAGGTCGACGTTTTCAAACTGAAAGCCCGGCCCGGTCTGCTGGCGAGAGGTCAGATCATCGAGGTTGGGCGCACGGAACCCTTGGTCGACATTGGCGACAAACGCCAGCCACGGGGCCGCCTGGATACCAACCCCGCCGCTGCCGACCCCGGTCACCCAAGTTCGATCCACGTCGGCCGAGTCGGAGGCTTCGTCTCCGTCGGCCGCGGCATGGGCCACTGCAAACCGAGCGCCCGCACGCAATCGGACGACGTCACCCAGCACCGTGGCGCCTTCGGTCCACAAGCCCGAGGTGAGGTACTGCGCTCCGTCCAGGTACTGGCCGCGCGACAGGTCCGACCGCACGTCGACGTCGGTAAACCGTAACCAGGCTTCGCTGTCGATGAGGTCATAGTACGCGTCGGCTCCGTAGTGCCACTGCAGATCGGCCCACGGGGCCAGCGCCCACTCGTGGGTCGACACCTTGAGCGCAGTGCCCATCGAGTGCACGTTGTCGCTGCCGTTGACCTGCGTTGCCGACGGGCTCCCACGATCGAGCTGTCGCACCTCATGCTGACGCTGATACGACACCGTGCCCGTGATCTGCTCGGCGGCAGCGTGCGCGCCGAAGTGCTCCGCCTTGCCGTAGACCAGGGTCCGAAACTGCTCGAGGTAGCGCAGGCACTCATCCTCGGGCGCGGTGGGTGGAGGACACTTGTCGGTCCGCGGCGCGTCGAGCTGGCGATAGTCGTAGTACCCCACCGAGAGCCGCGTCGAGTCTCGCGGCCGCCACACCAATCTGGCGTCTGCAGTCGCCTCCGCAAATCCGGTGCCCAGCTGCGTACGCTCGTCTTCGTCAAACGCGGGCGGAACCCCCTGCGGTTCGCCGGTCGCAGGCTCGATGATTCGTCCTCCCGACCGGAGGCGCCCGACATCCCGGTAGCCCCCACCCACCAGCAGGCCAAGCTTGTCGCCATACGACAGCTCGAGCTGGCCACGCCCGCCGAGCTCGGCGTCCGCGGTTGCGGTTCGGAGCATGACGCGAGGGTGGACAACCCACTTGCCCTTGGGCCCCGCCATCTTCGGGGCGACCGGGTCCGACAGCAACGCACCGCCGATCGCATCCGAGCCATAGCGCGTCGAGGCGCTGCCACGGATGACCTCGAGGGATTGAATCGTCCGCGAGTCGATCGTGAAAAAGTACTGGTTGGGGCCCTGCCGAAACGTGCTCGTGTTGAGCCGGATCCCGTCGAAGAACATGACCGTCTGCTGCCCGGTCAGCCCACGAACGTACGGCGAGCCTTGGCTGTGCGCCGTTTGCTGGACGTACACCCCGGGTTCGCCGCGCAATGCGTCGGGAGCCGAGCGCGGCAAGCTCTCCTCGAGGTCCTGTCGTGTCACCTTGGACGCCGCCCGACCTGGGCTGTCGGACGCCCCCGGCACATGGATATCGCGCGTCTCGGGCTCTGCACCCTCGCTGTCGGCCGAGCGCGAGTCATCCGCACGCGACGAGGCACCAGGCTCTCCGGCCAGCACCACGATGAGGAGGGCAATCACCACGCGAGCGGGGCAATCGTTGCGCAGCTACCCTCGTTTGGGATCAGGGGGAAACCCTTGTCCCCGCACTAAACGCGCGCCCAGTGCCCGCTGGGTCTCCGCACCGCTAGAGCGCTGACGCCAGCGCCGCCGCTACAGCAGTGTGTCGGTTTTCGCGAGCTGCGGGAGCCGCTCGACCAACCCAGGCATTGCGATCCGCGGGTCGACCAGACGCTGATCGTAGGCGCGGTCGACCGTGGGCAGAATCTCCCAATCTGCGCTGTGTCGCTCTCTCAGCGCGCACGCGAGGTCGTAGAACGACCAGCCCTCGTTCCCCTCCACGTGATACAGGCCCGGCCTGGCCCCCGCGATGCGAAGCAGCGCGTCCGCGGTGTCTTCGAGAAACGAACACGCGGGCAGCCAGCGTGCGCTCGCACGCACCTTCTTGTGCCGGGCAAACCAGGCGGCCATCTGATTGCCGCTGAGGTCTTCGCCGATCTGCCAGCCCAGCCGTGCCACACGCGCCTCCGGGTTCTGCTTGAAGGCCCGTCGTTCGGCCTCGCGCTTGTCCTTGCCGTAGTCGTGCGCGGAGTCGGGTCGGCACGCAATGGTGTACGGGCCTGGGCGCGCCTCCGTAAAGACCATCACGGTGCTCGTGAACACGAACCGGATCCCGAGCTGCCGGGTGATCCACGCCAGCTCGCTCGTCCACTCGTAGTTCACGCGCCAGGCTTCTTCGGCCACGCGGTCCGGCTGCGTGGGCTGGGATGCCGCGGCCAGATGGAAGAACGCATCGGGGGCAACGTCGCGAACGTGGTGCTCCATCGCCTGGTAGTTGTCGATCCCGACCTTGGTCCGGTCCCACCCGACGACCTCCCAGCCAGCGCGCTCCAACCGAGTCGCCAACGCCGTGCCGACGGTTCCGCTTTTTCCTGTGATCAATGCCCGCATCGTGTCCGCTCGCAGCCGAAGCTGCGCCATCAACAGGATACGTCCGACCGGTCCATCGATCTACATCACGTGTCCGTCGACCCGCAGCTGAAACAGAAAGTACGGCGGCAGGCATACCCCCGCGTCCTCGTACGGTGAGCGAGCGCAAACGTAGTCGTCACGACAACGGTTGGTCTCATCACAGGCCCGAAGCCCAACGGCGTGCGCTGCCTCCTCGATACACCTGGGGAATGGACGCCTTCGGCCGACACAATTGTTGAACGCCGTGAAGTCGACGATCGGCCCCTTGGCACCGCCCGATCCGACGCCTGCGGCCGAATCCGTGCACATGCCTCCGGGAAAGCCCATCTTGTTGATGTTGCAAACCTGAGAGCCATCGCACTCGGAAATTTCTGCGCCCCGCACCCGATCCTTGTAGCCAACGGCGTTTGTCCGCAGCTTGCCGAGCTCGCACGGGTCACCCACGCCACCATGCCCGGGGGGCAGGCAGGTGCCGAGCAACGTGTCGTCCATCGCGACGCACTCCAGCCCATCGGTGCAGGTCCGCTTCGCCACGCCAGGATCGCCGAGCCCGCACAGCGCCCCATAACCGCGCGTCGGCTCAAAATCGGGGAACGGACGGGTCTCGTCGACTGGAGTCCCGTCGGTCAGGGCCAGCAGATAGGCCTGCCGACGCGGGAGATCGCCGTGCAGATGCGCCGAGGTCGGCACCAGAACCTGGTCCAGCTTTAGGTCCGGGTTGCGCGGCGCACCGACGACGTGGAATCCCGCGACGCTTCGGGTCGCGTGGCATCCCTGGCAGCTCATCGTGTCGAGCCGCCGCAGCAACGCCGCGGGCGACCCGATGTGCTCGTATTCGGACAGTGCCAGCGCGTCGAAGTCGGCGGTGCGCAAAAGTTGCGAGAAGGGCCGATTGGCCAGCCGGCCGAGGGCACGGGGCGTGACCGAGACCGAGACATCGCTCGACAAGGCATCCGGGAGCACCGCTGTCCCTTCTTCGAGGCCGGCGAGGTTGTCGGCAATCCACTCGCGCAGCTGCTTTTGTAGCGCGGGCCGCTTGGCGATGCGCTCCACGTCGGGCGTGTTCTCCAAGGGCGTGGGGTGAAATGGCCCGTCGTAGACGCCTTCATCGCGCTTGAACACGCGGAGCTCGTACTCCGTGTTCCCGCCGAGCGAAGGATGGAGCACCGCGGGCCAGCGCAGCATCTGCAAGTTGACCTCGACGGCCTCGAGGTTCTCGGTGGACAGGTTCGCCGCGGCGAGCGGACCCGCCAGCAACGCATCGGCCATCGCAACCCCTGCGGTTTTCGGCGGGACAAACCACCGTCGAGCCACCGCCTGACAGTCGTCGCCGGGCTGCCAGAACACGACATTGACCGTCATGGGCAAGCGCGAGTCGACCGCCGTCTCCTGGATCGTTGTCTCGTACGCGAGTCGGTAGATGAAGCGCACTTCTCCGCACCGCCCGCTGCCGTTGTCGAACGCGCGCCGATCGATCCGGTTGACCACTGCGGTGAGCTCGAGCCGCGTCTTGTCCGACGAGAGCCACTCGGCGTCATACGCCCGATGCTGAAACCGAAGGCCGACCCCAGCCTTGTCGTCGCCCGCAAACCGCTGCTTGAGGTCACGCTCCAGCTTGCGCCGAATGCTCTTGTACCCGGCGTCGCCGCTGAACGTGGAGATCTGCCCGCTCCCCCCGCCAAACACCAGCGGTCCCAGGGCCATCCCAGCTTCCTCCAGCCGTGTCAGGGCCGCGACATCGGTGACGATCAAGACCGGGTCGCCGCGCTCAGCCTCAGGGGGCGCCACGGAAGGCGGCGCGTCCGCTTGTGGCGGCCGCGTGGCGTCGGGCGCCGTGGGCGCACTGGGTGCGGAGGCAGGCTTGTCCCCATCGCCCGCGTCGGGCGGCTGCGAGACCGTGCACCCCAACCCCAGCAGGCCCAAGACAATCGCCGCGCATCGCACGGCGGCATCATACCTCCTTACGCCTTGAGCGAATCGAACTCTCCGGCCTCGCCGAAGTCCGGATGCCCAAAGAACTCCACGGGGCCGCCATCGGGAGCGCGCACACCGACGGCGTTGAGCACCGTCGTGAGGAGCTTGTTATGCGGCGAGTCCTCGTCGTGCATGGTGTAGTCCAGCGGCGTGACTTTGACGTACTCCCCCGTGCGGAAGTAGTCGCAGCAGCCGCCCGCCATGACGTACGGCAGGTCCATGAAGTTGTGGCCCAGGCCGTCCGACAGCTCGTTCATCCAGATCGACACGCAGTGATCGAGCACGGTGCCGTCGCCCTCGCTGTACGACGCGAGCCGGTCCAGCAAGTAGCTGAACTCTCCGGCGAACCAGCGGTCGATGTCGAACAGCATGTCTTGGTAGCCGGCCACCGCACCGCCCGAGCAGTCGTCGGCCGTATTGCCGTGCGACAGCTTGTGGTGGTTGTACTGGTGGTTCATCCCATCCCACGTGAAGATGGGGCCGCCCGCGCCGCCGCCCCACTGCAGCGTCGCCGCATGGGTGCTCCCGCAGGCCAAGGCCAACGCGAGGATGTCCATCTGCATGCGGCCGATGGTGCGAAACTCGGCGTCGGTCGTAATCGTGTCGGGGTTGAGCCCCTGAATCTCGGCGGCACGCGCATCGGGGAGCGCACAGGGGATAAGGCCCGCCCCGCCCATGCCGATCTCGAGCTCACGAACCGCGGTCAGGTGCATGTCGAGCTTGGCCCGATCGTCGGCGCTCAGGTCGGCGGACTTGAGACGCGCGAAGTCGTCCTCGACCATGTCGAGCACGCTCTCGCGGCGGCTGATCAGGCGATCCAACGCGACATCATCGACCCCGTCCAGGCCCATGAAATCCTGGTACGCGAGCCACGGGTTGTTCTCGCCGACCGCGGGCTGCTCGTCGCCGTGATACGAGATGTAGCCGAGCTGATTGTTGCCCGCGTAGCCCACCTGGAGGTTGAGCGCAGGGCGCCCGTCGTTGAGGTGGTTGGCGATCTCTTGGTCGACCGAGATGCCCGTGGCAAACAGGCTGCCGTTGGCGCACGGCTGTGCGGTGAGCTTGTGAACCATGCCCTTGGCGTGGTCGTCGCCCGGGGTCCCGTCGCGATTGAAGCCGCGCGGCACCATGTGGATTCCACGGGGCACAAGGAGCTTGTCGACATGGCCGGTCAGCGGCTCCATGCCCGTGCCCGCAAGCGAGTCGGCATTGAGCGCCCCGTAGCCCGAAGTCGGGAAGAAGCGGTTCATCTCGACGCCGTTGCATTCGAAGAACGCGACGAAGCGGCGGGGGATGTCCTCGGCGGCCGCTTTGACCCCACGAGGCTGCAGCCCCTCGAGGAACGGAAGGCCGACCATGACGCCACCTGCGCCACGCAAGAACATTCGGCGGTGCATCTTCTTCATCGTTATTGCTCCACCGTGTTGCGGTAGCGAAAGCTAGCGGTTTGGGTGAGGGAGACCAGCATCTCTTTGACGTTGTAGCCGTCGGCGGCGAGCGTCTCGTCGATGCCATCGAGCGAGCAGACGTCGTCTTGCGTTTCGGTTCTCGAGCTCGCGTAGCGGAACCATTGGGTGAGGTAGCAGCGCTGCGCCTGCGGGGACTCGGCGAGCTGACCGACCAAGTCCAGCGCATCGGTGAACTGCAGCTCACCGTCGGCAAGGACCAACGTCCCCTGCGTATCGACGGTGACCCCGTTCTCCTCGGTCTGGAGGCGGCCGATGCCGTCGAAGCCCTCGAACGCAAACCCGGGCTCGTTGATCATTGTGTGACAGCCTTGGCACGCGTCGGGTGACGTGTGGTTGGTGACACGCTGACGGGTGGTCACCAGCTCGTCGTCGGCGGGTGGAAGCTCGAGATCGACATCGCCGGGTGGGTCCGGAATGGTTGTGCACAGCACGTTGCGCTGCACAAACACGCCGCGATGAATCGGCGACGTGCCTCCGAAGTAAGCGTTGCCCGCCAAGAATCCGATGTGGGTCAAGAGGCCTGCGCGCTCGGTGGGGTCGAGCTCGACCAACGTCGGCTCGGGGCCAAAGTCACCCTGGAGCCCGTACAGCGGAGCCAAGCGCTCATCGACGTACGATTGCGATGACGTCATCAGGTCGGCGTACGTGCCGTTCTGCGCCAAGATCACGTTCTGCGCGAACAGCAGGGTCTCGGCCTCCATCGACTCGGCGATGCCATCGACAAACTGCGGGTACAGGTCCGGGTCCTTGGTGAGGCCGGCGTACTCCTCCATGCCAAGCCACTGCTGGTGAAAGTCCTCGATGGGGTCGGCGGCGCGGGGGTCGTCGAGCATGCGCCGCGCCTGAGCCTCGACGCCCTCGGTGGCGTCGAGCGTGCCCGCGTCGGCGGCGTCCAGCAGCTCGTCGTCCGGCATCGTGTTCCACAGCATGTACGACAGGCGCGTCGCGACTTCGTAGCCCGACAGCGCGACCAAGTCGGCGCCCTCGTCGGCGGGCGTCAGCTCGCTGCGATACAGGAAGCTGGGCGCCTGCAGCATCGACTCGACGACGAAGCTGACCCCCTGCTCGAAGTCGGAGCCTGTTTCGTAGTTGCCGGGCGCGGCCTGGAACAGCCCCAGGAACTGCGCTTGCTCGTCGGCCGACAGCGGGCGGCGAAATGCACGACGGCCAAACTCGGCGATGAACTGCTCGGCGCATCCGTCGGCGTCGGGGCTGCACGGCACGAGTGTGGCGATGCGGTCGCTATCGACCACCAGGGCATCGGCAAGTTGCTCGGCGCCGCGTCGATAGTCTCGCGCAAGGTTGTTGGTGACCCGCAGCTGGTCGGCGTTGTTGTTGAAGCCGCCCACCGCCGCGTCCGAGAGGAACTCGTCTGCTGGAGTCTCGTCGAGCGCGAGCAGGCCCTTGACCGTGTTGTCGTATTGCCGATGCGTCAGTCGGACGAACCGGGAGATCTTGCCCGGGAGTGCGCCGTCCTGGCAGAACGGGTCGGCCGTTCCGTCGCCCCCAGGCCCACCGTCGTCGTCCGAACCGCCACCACCGCTGCCGTCGGTACCTTCGTAACAACCCGTGGCGGCAACTGAGGCCAACAGGCCACATGCGAGGGACGCCCACAACTTCCGAGTCCTCACCATCGGACACTCGATACAACGAGGGCGCGCGAGCGGGTGAAAATACCTACAGAACAGTGTTCTGCACACGTAAAGCTACAAGTGGGACCCTACGCCCACGGGCGCCCCACCCGTTCAGTAGTTCTCAACCTAGAGTCAACGGACCGGGCTAGGATCATGCGCATGTCTGCGAAGCGCTTGTTGGGCCCCGTCGTTTGCGCGGCGATCTATGCCGCAACGACCGTTGGCTGCGGGCCGTCGAAGCCAACGAACCCACCAGTTCCAACGCCCCAACCCAGCGCCGAAGAAACGGTCGAGCCAGCGACCGAGCCGGAGCCGCAAAAACTGCCGGCCGTGGACAAGCCGCGGTGTGCCGTCCAGGGTGAGCTGTGGGATGGCAACCCCACGACGTGCATGTATGAGCACGACGGCTGCTGCTACCCCGACCCGAGCGCCCTGTGCAAAGCCGCCGAATGCGACGAAACAGACTGCGCGATTGTCGAATCTCGCCCCGCGCAGGTTCGCTGCGCAGCGAGCTAGAGCGGTGATCACCGCTCTAGTCTCCGGGCGCACAACGTGGTGAACTCTTCGTCCGTGATTCGTAAGACCTTGTTCCTCACTGCTGCGCTGGCCTTCACCTTACCGCTCGCGTGCGACGGCGACGACGACAGCGATACCGACACTGGTGCTGGTACTGGCGCGGATGGCATCCCCGCGGAGTACGCTGGCGCCACAAATCCGGTGGAAGGCGACTCTGCCGCCATCGCCGCCGGGATGAGCACGTACATGACAGCATGCGCCACGTGCCACGGCGACACGGGCGCTGGCGATGGCCCTGCCTCGATGAGCGATCCCCCGCCCACCGACTTCACCACCGTCACCGGCCAAGCCGACGACTACATGCTCTGGAAGATCTCCGACGGTGTCGCTGGCACTACGATGGCCGGATACAGCGGCTCGCTGTCCGAAGACCAGATCTGGGAAGTCACCGCGTTCATTCGAACGCTGTAGTCCACCGCGGAGCACCCCGGCCTGCCCCGAGCGCGGCTCGGGTAACCCACCCCGAGCCTGGCCGAGCTTGGCTTGGGGGGGCGGCCTACCCGACTTACTCTCCGTCTTCGGACGACCCGTCCGACCGACGCTTCATCCCGTCGGTCGTGCGCGACAGCGGCGTCCCTTTGACCAGCTGAGCCAGGAGCTCCGCTGGGCTCTTGCCGCCCAGCAAGGACACCAGGTTCATGTTGGAGGCAGCAGCCTTCATGACCTCGCTGTCCGCCGCCGCGTGCAGCGCACCGACAAGCTCAGCCTGGATAGCGGCCAACCGCACCGCGTCGGCGTCGGCGAGCGCCCTGGCCGTTGCGCGGCTGATCTCGGCGTCCTTGCCCGAGAACTGAATCGCCTCGTCGTGGATGAGCTTGGCCGCCTTGGCCTCGGCCTCTGCCTCGAGCAGGCGCTGCACTGCCGCCGCCTCGCTGACGAGACGTTGGCGCTCCAGGTCACCCTCGGTTCGACCGCGGGCCAGCCCCTTCTCGCTCGTCAAGCTGATCTCCGCCCGCTCGGCGTCGAGCACGACCTTCTTCAGCTCGGTCTGGTGCGAGTCTTCGGCGTCCAGCTGCGAGGTCTCGGCCATGCGGCGATTGGCCTCGCGCTGGATGGAGTGCTCGCTTGCGTCGACACCATCGCGGTAGCGCGTCGACTCGAGTCGCCGCGTCGCTTGGAGGTCTTTGAGCTGCAGCGCAACGAGCTCACGGTGCGCGGCGTCGAAGAGCTTGGCGAGGTCGGTGTCGACCAAGTACGAGGCGAGCACCTCGACGGACAGCACATCCATGCCGTTGTCCTCGAGGGTGACGGGCTTGGTGTCTTCGCCGAACACCGCCGCTTGCACGACGTCGGGCAGATCCGGAACCAGCTCGGTCGCGGACTGGGTGCGCGCCGCAGCCCGCACGCGACTGCGCACCTCATCGGCGAGCAGCTTGATCGGGTCCTCGACGTTGAACCAGCGCTCGGGCACACCAGAGAACCCATAGTCGATATGCACGGTGACCCGCAGGCGCACGAAGTCCGACGACTCCACGTCGAACGTGTCCTCGGTTTGCCCGCCGCGAACCCGCAAGAACGAGCTGGCGATCCGATTGGAGCCGTCTTTGTTGGCGCTGACCGACGGGTTGAGCGTGGTTAGGCGCTCCTCGAAGCCGAGCAACTCAATCGCGGGCCCTTCAACGACACGCCGCGCGTCACGGGATGTGATCTCGATGGCCTCGTTGTTGGGCACGTTGATCGAGATGGCCCAGGGCGTGACCACGGCCTCACCACTGCTCTTTTGCGGATCACTGTGGCCAATCCACAAGTTCCAGTCTTTGGCCGGAAGGCGGCGACTGGTGTGCTCCTCGCGACGCGGGTCGACCAGGTAGGACACCTCGCCGCGGGCCGTCTTGACCATGCCCGTCTCTAGGTCGCGGACGTAGATGCCCGACTTTTGGTCGATGCCGACCGCATTGATCACGACCGAGTCGTGGTCGTTGCCGACGTGCGGCTCGCCGCTGGACGGCCGCAGCACCTCGGCCTCGATGAACGGGAAGAACACGCTCGGAAGCCCACGAACAAACAGCTCGTCGCCCGCGTTGAAGCGGTCTTTGTCCAGCGTGGTGCCTCGCGGCAGCCGCTTTTGCAGCTCGGCCTTGTCGATGGGCTGGATGATCCGCAGCCACAGCGCCTGCCGCTCGCCCAGCTCGTACGCGTCGTAGACTCGACGCCGCGAGCCTCGCTGCAAGAACGTGTCTTGCGGGCCGGGGAACACGCGTGCCGGGCCCCGCACGATCCGCGGGTTGCCGTCGGCGTCGAACAAAAAGCAGAAGTTCTTGGGGCCAAGCACCACCGCCCGCCGCGCGTACGGGTCGATCGTACGGCCCGTGCGGCGGTCTTTGTCGCGCGCTGATTTTACGTCGCGGCGCTTGCCCCACGCGTCGTCCATCGCGGTGAGCATCACCGCCTTTTGGCCGCCCGTGACGTCGTCGCGGTGGCGAAGCTCGTTCTTCATGACGCTGAACTGCCGCGTCGTCACGCCCACGGCGATCTGAGAGAGCAGGCCACCCAGCTCCTCGGCCACCGACTCCGGCAGGTGGGCGACCCCGTCTTCGTCGCTGCCCGTCTCCGTGTCTTCGAGCTGCGGCACCACCTGGATGCCCGTGGGCGGAATGAAGCGCTGCGTATTGCGCCCCTGAACAACGATGCGTTGGCCGATCGGAAGATGCTGATCGGCGGCGCCCTCGGAGGCCTCGTCACTCTCATCCTCCGGCCCTTCGGACGTGTCGATGACGGCACCCGTGAGCCCAACCGAGTCGATCACCAGCTGGTAGTACGGCGCGGACGAGTCCACCGCGCCGATCACCTCGACCAACAGGTAGTGGTTGGCGCTGAGCTTGTGTGCCGGCCGCACCTCAGCCGATTGGCCCGGCCACAGCGGGAACGCGCAGGGCCCTGGAATGACCTTCGTGGTGCCTAGAGCGAGGTTTTTCTCTTTGTTTCCGCCCGGGACGAACGAGCCATTGGGCCCCTCGATGCACTCGGCTTCGGGGACCGGATTGTCGAGCAGCACGTACTCCCCATCGCGCACCACGACAAACGGGCGTGCCTCCATAGGGGCTTGCTCGTAGCCACCCCGCAGGTTGGCCCGCACGATGCGGTCGTTGGCGCTGGGCGTGAACTCGGTCGGACCCGCATGGGTCAGAATCTCGCCCGAGGTCTCGTTGAGAGACCACAAGAACGAGCGACGCGGCACTGGGATTTTTTGGCGTTCGTCCATGGGGCCGCCAAGCATGGCATGCCTGAGCCATAATGCCACCAGGCAATGCACGAGGATTTGAGCCGGGCGGATGCGGAGCCGCAGCTGCGTCGAGACCGAGGTGACCTGCGCCGCGGCGCAGTCGTCAACGGGATTGGTTCGCTGTTCAAAGTCATGGTGCCCGTTCTCACCGCGCTCATCGTGCGGCTGTACGGCGCCGAGGTTTTTGGGCTGTTCATTGTGGCCCACGCGGGCCTCTTGTTTGCGTCGCGCCTGTGTCTCGTCGGGCTGGACAAAGCACTGCTGTGGTGGATCCCGCAGCAGCCTGCTGGGCAAGCGCTGACGGCTTGGCGGCCGGTGGTCGCCGCCGTGGTCATCACAACGAGTGCGACCACCGTGGTTCTGCTGGCGTTCGCCGACCCGCTGGCCGCGGTCGTCGGGGGAGACCAAGCGGCGCTCCCCCTGCGCATCATGACGCTGTCGCTCTTGCCCATGACACTGACGGAGTTGCTCTTGGCCGCGTGTACCGGGCTCAAGCGCATGGGCCCAACCGTTGTGGTCAAGGAAACACTGCTGCCGCTCGCGGTCGCAGGATTCGGGTTGCTCTTGTACCCGCTCGCGCTGGCGTCGACGGGTCTCGCAATTGGCTTCACCGCCGCGCACCTTGCTGCGCTGGGACTCGCGTTCTTGTGGTGGCGGCGCTTGTTCCCCCGCTCGACCGCGCCCCGCGTGAGCGCTGTGCCGCCACGGCTACGCAGCTACGCCCTCCCGATTTGGTTCGCCGAGCTGTCCAACTCATTGTTGCTACGCATGGACGTCTACGCGGTCGCGCTCCTGGCCGGAGGCGACCTGCAGTGGGTCGGCATCTACGGAACGGTCGTGACGATCGCCAACGCCGTGCGACAGATCCGACGCGCGTTCGATCCGATGGTGCTTGTCCTGACCGCCGAGATCGGAGCGCGACGAGCCAAAGACCGCCTCGCCGCGGGGCTGTCGTACGCAACGACACTCGTACTGGCGACCCAACTGCCCGTGCTGGCGGTCATCGTCGGGTTTGCGCCCTGGCTGATGCAGTTCTTCGGCGCCGCGTTTGATGTGGGCACGACCGCCCTCGTTGTGCTGACCGCGGTATGGGTCATCAACAGTCCCTTCTCGCTGGCCGGCGTCGTGGTCCAGGCCCACGGGCACGCCACGCTCACACTCGCAAACGTCTGGCTGGCGATCGGCGTGCAGGCGGTGGCGCTTTGGCTGCTCGTGCCGCCCTACGGGCTGGTCGGCGCTGCGGCCAGCGTGGGCATTGCATACGGCGTGCAGGCGGCGGCTCAAGTACTACAGATGCGAAGGCTGACCGGTGCCTGGAACTTCAGTCCCGCGGTGGCCCGGCCGCTGGTGTGGGCCCTCATCGCATCGATCGCCGCGGGCGTTGCTTGGTCCGTCGTGCCCGATGCTCGATCGCTGGCGTGGCGAGTGGTGATCGTCGCCGCATTCGGGGCTGTGTACGGCTACTCGGCGGCCGCCGCACGCGCGTCGATCCGCAAGACCGCTTCGGCCGGCATCGCTACGGGATGAAGGAGCATCTCGGAGTCGCAAAACAAGGCTGCCCTTGTACGCATCGCCCTACACCGTGGGGACCGCCAGCGCGCCGTCTTGTGGGGCGCGCAAGGCCAAGCACGAAGGGCCGGACGACCCCGACGTCGACCAGTTCCTGGCCCAGCTCGAGGGCTGAGTTTTGCGATGCTTCTTGGCCGCCGTTCGTCCGCGGGCGGCGGTCAGGAGCTGGCAGCGCGCCCAACCTCGTGCAGCCAGCGAGTTCGCCGCCCTGTATCGCCGCCGGTGGCCGGCGCACCGGAGGTCGTTATCTTTCGCGGCAAATGATCGTTCTGCACGCAGGCGGCACTACCTCTGAACTCCGTCATGCACACCACCCTGCTCCTGTTCTTGCTGTCCGGTGCATCCGAACCAGCCGCGCCCGCACCCGCAAAGGCCGCAGCACCCGTACCCGCTGCCGCCCCCGAACCTTCCGAAGAGCCCGCACCCGCGACTGCGCCCAGCCTTCCGGATACACCGGCGACTTCGCCCGACCCCGCTGCTCCGCATGAAGCCGTCCGCATTGCTGCGCCCGCACCGCCGCAGAGGCGCACACCGGCTTCGACATCCCACCCCAGAACCGGGCACGCGTATGGGTTCAACGGCGGAGCCTACTTGACCGTTTCGGGCATGACGTCCGTGTCGCTGGAGGGCGGCCAGCCCGTCCGGATCGGCGGGAGTTTTCGGACGGCGGGCGGGTACCTGTGGGCGCTCCGGAACCAGCTGAAGCTCTACGTCGGTGGAGGATTCCACCACCGGGCCCTGATGCAGAGCGGGCAGCGCGGGCAGAGTCACGAAACAGGGGTGCTTACGATGGCTCGCTTCGGCCGGGGCACGGACGCGTTGTGGGGATACGGTCTGCTCGGCGTCGGGGCTGAGCTACGGTTCGACTCCCCCAGAGGCCAGGGCGCCGCATTCGTCGACACGTACCCCGTGGTTTCGGTGGAGGCCGGCGGCGGCATCGCTGCCCGGCTGTGGCGCGGCTTTTTCGTCGGCGGGGAGCTCACCTTCGAGACCGGAACGGACTTCTACAGTCGCGGGTTCAACGACTCCCTCTCGTTCTTCAACGCCCGCGTCGTAACCGGCTGGACGTTCTGAACCCTCACCTCACCCGTTTCACCACTCCCCACACGGCAGTACGGCCAACGTGGCGTGCAATGTAGAGACCCACAGGCGCGTTGATCGAGAGTGCCTCGCGGGTCGAGTTCGTGCAAAACACTGCGGCGTCATCCTTGACTCCTATCGGGCGGTCTGAAAAATCGCGCGCGATCGAATGAAAATCGGAAGAACTGCCGATATCGATTCGGCGGTCGGGCGCCTAGTCTCTTGTCGTGCGAGGGGGAGTCTCGAGTTGGTGGGTCGCGGGGTTGGTTGTCCTCGGGACCGGATGTTCTACGGGCGACGGCGCCGCCATGACTGGCGGGACGGGCGACGCACCCGAATCCTCGGCCACGGGCTCCGGTGAGGCAGGTGCAACCGCGGAACCCGGAGGCTCCACAAGCGGCGGTGACGAGACCGGCGGAGACGACACAGGTGATACGGGCTCCGACACGGGCGGAGACCCAGTCGACACGATTCCGGATCTGACCGCATGCCGGACGTGGGCCGAGGGTCTCGACGACGAGGACGACGGCGCTACCCGAGAGTTCTATAATCGCGGCGCCGGCCTGCCGTGGCGCAACTACCTCGGCGACTGGCTGGATTCTGCGGGGGTTGAACAGGGGGACGCAGCCTACGCCATCGCCACGCTAACCGACGACAACACCCCCGAGACCGCATCGTTCGACGTCACGACGCTCGTGCAGCGGTGGGTCGATAGCGAGGACACGAACCGCGGGTTCTTTGTGCGCGGCATGACCGGCGGTGGGCCTTTTCAGTTTGCAAGCCGTGAGCACGACGACGCGGCGAGCCACCCGGTGTTGGTGCTCGACACGAGCGACGGCGAGATCGTGCTGAGCCCAACCGCGGACACGTCGTTGCGCGCGAGCACCTTCCAGCAGGCGGGACAGGCGCCAACCTTGCGCATCGTCGACGACGAACCAGCGCTGCTTCGTTTTGATCTGTCGGATTTGTCCGCGGGGTCGATTCAGTCGGCAACGCTGCAGCTGACCTCTGTCGAGGAGTTTGGCGGGGGCACGTTTGATGTCGGGGTATTCGAGGCCGGCGCGGGGCCGCTGACTCCAGCGCCAGCTGCGGAGCCCGGGCTCGCCGCGGACTACAGCGGCGACGTGGGGATCGACGAAGACCCCTCGGTCGTGTTCGCCAACAACTTCGAAGATGATAACTGGGGCGCGGTTTGGTCGGCCGGGAGCGACGGAACCAACCTCGCCGTCATCAGCACTGAAGCGGGTTTCGAGCCGCTGTCGGGCCGAGCCTTGAAGGTCACCGTTCCCGCGGGGGAGAACAGCGGCCTCAGCCTCCGCCATCGCTTCATGCAGGAGGAAGGCGAGGAGCCCGAGGCCATCTACCTGCGCTACTACCTGCGCTTTTCCGACAGCTGGGAGCCGGGCTATGGCGGTAAACTACCGGGCACCGCTGGGACCTACGGCGTCGCAGGCTGGGGCGGCCGCCCCGTCGATGGCACGGACGGGTGGTCGGCACGCGGCCAGTACAGGGTCTCGGCGCCCCAAGGGAATCCGTTCGAGGGATACACCACGATCGGAAACTACGTGTACCACGCGGACATGGAGGGGCAGTTCGGCGACAACGAGAGCTACCTCGACCACTGCGGCGGCGTACTGGCCAAGAATCGCTGGTACGCGGTAGAGCAGTACGTCCAGCTCAACACTCTCGGCGAAAACGACGGCATCATCCGCGCGTGGGTCGACGGGCGCCTGGTCGAGGAGAAGACCGACTGGCGGTGGCGCGATGTGGACACCCTTCGCATCGAAGAGGTGTGGATGAACGTCTATCACGGCGGCACGGCCACCGCGCCGCAAGACCTCGTGCTCTACATCGACAATGTCGTCGTCTCCCACGCCTACGTGGGTCCGATGGAGTGAGACGACATCGCCCTTCGCAACCGGTCCTAGAATCATCGGGCCAGGTTCGGTGACAAAGCGATGGGTGTGGCGGGCCTTTGGCGACGCACCTCACGCTGCCGACTCACCCGGCCGGTAGCCCGGCGAGCCACTGCTGGACCTCGTGCAAGTCATCGGCCGAAGCCTCGCCGGCCGCCTCGTAGGCCGCGGCCGCGCCGCGGGCGAGGGTCTTGGCGCGCACAAGGTCGCCGTCAGGCCCCTCGATCGCCCACAGGGTTCGCGCCAACACGAAAGCCGTTTTGGCACGCCGCCGAGCGGACGTGTCTTCTTTTTGGTGACGCACCCACGCCTGCTCCGCGAGCTCGAGGGCCTCGCTGGAACGGCCCGCCTGCAGCAGCGTCCGCGCCAGCCGGCAGCGGGATGAGGCCACGCGGGTGTGGTCTTGGCCCAACGTACCCACACGCGCCGCGACCAGGATGCGACGCTGCGCTATCGCTTCGGTGAACTTCTCTTGCGCTTCGAGCTGCTCGGCAAGACTGGACCGTGACATCGCAACATTCGGATGATCGGCCCCCAGCGTCTCGGTTTGCTGCTCCAGCGCGAGCTGAAACTCAGCCTCAGCCTCAGCGTGCTTGCCCTGCTTGCCCAACAGGTCGGCAAAGTTGTGTCGGAACGAGGCAACCGACGGGTGTTTTGGCCCCATCGCCTTGATGAAGCCGTCGAGGGCGGCGCGCGCCTCGACCTCGGCTTGCTCGTACTTGCCCTGGAACTGCAGCGCGAGCGCCAACGCGTTGCGTGATGTGGCGACGTCGGAGTGCTCCGGCCCCAACGCGGTGATCATGTGGTGCAGCGCCTCGCGATGCTCGGCCTCGGCCTCCGCATACTTTTTTTGCTGAAACAGGATGATGCCGAGGTTGTCCCGGCAACGAGCCGTCTCCGGATGCTCGGATCCCAGCGCCGCGACGAAACCGTTCAACGCTGCGCGACACGCATGCTCAGCCTCCTCGAACTTGCCCTGGTACTGCAGCGCGGTGGCAAGGTTGTAACCGGACGTCGACACGTACGGGTGGGCGGGGCCCAGCACCTTTTCGTGAAGCGCAAGCGCAGCGCGATGCTCAGCTTCGGCCTCCTCGAACTTGCCCTGGGACATCAGCGCATTGGCGAGGTTGTTGCGCGACTTGGCAATGTGCGGGTGCTCGGCACCAAGCGTGTCGATCTCGATCGCCAACACCTCGCGATGCTCGGCCTCGGCCTGCGCGTGCTTCCCCTGGCGAGCAAACACGTTCGCGAGGTTGTTGCGGAATCTCGCGTGGCTGACCGGGTCGCGACGGGTTAGCCCCTCGGCAAGAGGGCGGTAGCGGAGCGCCTCCTGCATTCGCTGTTGCTGCTCACCAACGACGAAGATGAGCTGCACAGCCGCGTCGGCGACTTCGTCCCATTGCCCATGGCGCGCTCCCGACTCCAGTGCCTCCTCCAACGCGGTCTCTGCGGCTCCGTACTCGCCAAGGCCCTCCGCAACGAAGCCCCGCCGCAGCGCGAGCTGGGTACGCACGGGCTCATACTCGACGTCGGCCAGGGCGGTGGCGGCGTCTGTGACGGCTTCCTGGGCCCTTCGATAACGCCCCGCAGCAGACAAGCTCGCCGCACGCGCCAGCTGGAGTCGTGCCGCTCGAACGGCATCGGCTTCGCCGGTCGGCGGAGCCTCGACACCTGCGGCCAACGCAGATACATCGGAACAGCGTGAAAGAGGCGGAAGGCCGGCGGCCACCTCGTGGGCTCGTTGCACAAGTTTGGCATCCGCATCGGCAAACGTGTCGACCGCTGCCTCGAGACCAAGGGCGGCGCGCTGCAGGCACCCCATGCGCAGATCCAACATCTCGCTGGATTGCTCGCCGCGGACCGTCGTGGCCTCGCACGCCTCGGTGTGGGCTTGCGTCCACTGCCGCCCGTACTCATCAAGAGCAGATTCGGTCCGCGTCCAGGCATCGGCCGCATACGGCCTGTCGACCTCCGAAAACGACGCCCGTAGCTGTGCCCGACGCGCATCGTCCCAGACGCCGCGCAGCTGCAAGCTCGCCCCCGCGCAGCGCTGCGCACGGTCTTGGGCCCAAGCCCGATACGACAGTCCGCCCGCGGTAACAAGACCCACTACGCCTGCGCCCACGAGCCAGCCGGAACGACCGCGGCGAGGCGCCGGCTGCAGCGCGGCCAGCAATGCCGTCACCGAGGGCCACCGATCTCCCGATTGCGGAGACAGACCACGCGTCACCGCATCGACGATCGGTCGTGGAGTCTCCCGGTTCGGCCAGGGCGGCGGACCGTCCAGCTTGTCTGACGGACCCGTGGGTCCGGAAAACGGCGGGCCGCCACATAGCGCTTCCCACAGCGCGACACACAAGGCGTATTGGTCTGCAGCCGCGGTCAGCGGCTCGCCGTGGTGCTGCTCCGGGGCCATGTAGCGCGGGGTTCCCAAGACGGTCCCCGTCTGCGTCAGGCCATCTGTGGTCGGGTCCAGCTCCACCGACACCCCGACCGGGTTCGAGCTCGCAGCCTTCGCCAGTCCGAAGTCGGTGACTTTGACGACTCCATCCAATGCGACCAGCACGTTCGCAGGCTTGAAGTCGCGATGCAGAAGGCCGGCCTGATGCGCAGCGGCCAACCCCCGGCCGGCCTGCGAATACTGCTCGACAATGGCTTGCCAGTCTCGTGGCTCCGCGCCGAGCCATTGTTTGAGTGTCTGACCCGCGACGTACTCCATCACGAGGACCACCTTCCCGGACGGCAGTGCTTCGACATCAAAAACGGCGACGACGTGAGGGTGCGACAGCTGGGCCATCGCCCGCGCCTCGGCCACCAAGCGCGCGGCCCAGTCCTCGCCCCCCTCGTCGGTCAGATGCACGTCCTTGAGGGCGACCTCTCTCTGTAGCTTTGGGTCGTAGGCCCGTACGACTCGCCCCATCCCCCCGCGACCGATCTCCTCGAGCACGACGTAGCGCGAGACGGTCGTTCCGACCGACGCTGGTGCTTGCACGGGCGGCCGCCTCGCCGTCGAGACTTCGAGCGTCGCCAAGTCGTCGGATTTGTCGGACGACGATTCGCCAGAACCCGGAGTCTCCCGCGAAGCGCCGCTCACCAGCGCCAGTGTCCCCGCACGGTGGGGGACGATGCGACCCTACACCGCGTGGAAGTCCGATCTGCGGACGAGGGCGGCGCCCAGAGGGCATTGCGCGTTGTTTTGGTTTGTTTTGGTTTTGTTGAAGGACCCAGCCGACCAAGCCTGCCACGACTGCACCCGGGCGCGGCGTGCCGCAGTTTGGACCAGCATCCTGGAATAAACTCGGCGCGGCGCGAAACGATGTTCGCCGCCAAAGCGGACGCCGGGTTTGGTTGTCCCCGAGTACAAGAAGTACGGGTGCACACCGACCGACCCGCCGCCCGCCTCGTACGATGGGTTCATGCTCCGTCCGACGATCGCCCTCTTCGTCGTGACTGCGGCGCTCGCTCCTGCGGATGCGCGGGCCGAGCCGCCGACCGCCAGCCCCGACCAACCCATCACGAATCCATTCGTGGTGCCTCCCGACGTGTCCGAGTCTCCGGAGGTCGCGCTCGCCGAGGGCCGCTTCGATGACGCACGACGCGGATACATTGCGGCGTACGAAGCGGAACCGGATCCTTGGTACCTGTACGCCGCAGGGCTGGCGGCCGAGCGTGCAGGCGACTGCGCCTCGGCCGGCTACGCGTTCGGCAAGTACCTCCGCACAAACCCTCCCGCAGACCGCCGCAAGCGCGCGGAGTCTGGGGTCTTGTTGTGCAAGGTCCTCTTGGCCACGGCCCATCGAGTTCCTCAGCCCAACGCACCCCCGCCTCCGCCTGGGGGTGCTCCCGCCTTCGCGGCAGTCGACAAGGATCACAGAGCAACGCTGCTCGCTCATCCTGCAGAGCCCGAGCTATGGCGCGATCCCTGGGCCGGCGTGCTTGCTCTGACGGGTGGCGTCGCGATCGGAGCGGGTATCGGGCTCGCCCGCGTCTACCTTGACCGCGACTCGGGCAACCCACGCAGTGAGGAAGAGGCAAGACAGACGCTGCACCTCAAGCGGGCGACCCACGCAATGTTTGCGATCGGTGTCGTAGGACTGTCCGCTGCCGCGATTCGCTACGCGGCGCTCTCGGTACGACAACGTCGCGCACGGGCCTCGCGTCTCGCGGTTGTGGGTGATGGCGTTACGCTGCGCTTCTGACCTTGCGCTTCGCACCACAGCCCGTGCTCGCCGTCGTCGACGTTTCCCTCGACGGAGCGATGCAGGAAGACACACGGGTCCCGTTCGCGCTCTGCTTCGCGTCCACCCAAGGAAGTCGTGCGGAGCCCGTGACGGCCCAGCGTGCACGTGGGGTCACCAGTACCGAGATGGCATTGTCGGACACGGGACAAACCAACACACCCGGGCCCACTTGCGAAGACCGCGTCGGCAGCTTGCGCGCGGACTAAAACGCCCCCTGAAGTTGGATGCGTGCCATGTGATTGCCGTCGCTGACGTCGCCCTCGTTGAAGATCCGGAAGTAGTCCGCTTGGATCTTGAATGGGTGGCGCGCGAAGTAATAGCTCGGGCCTCCCCCGACCTCGTCCCGGCGCGTGAGTGACGTATTGCTTCCTCTGCCGTTGGTCTGTGCGTAGCGGGCCGCGAGCTCAAGCTTCGTCTTGGGAATGAGGATGCCGGTCTGCGCCATCCAGCCGTACCCGTTGCGCGGCATCGTCACGGTGATGGGGTCGCCGTCGTCGTCCAGGATCGGGTCGCCCGCGTCGTCGACGATCGCTCCCGGATTCCGCGTTCCTTGGCGATAGAACGCCTCAGTGAAGACTGACCACCCCGCCCACTTGAACATGATGTCGGCTTCGGCATTGTGGTAGTCGGTCGTGCCCTCATCTGCGGGTCGACTGCCAGTGATGCCGCGGACCCGTTTGCCCTTGTCGAGGTAGGCATACGTGGCGCCGATGCTGAGCCGCGGCTTCTTGAGGCGGTTGTGGTCGGCCTCGTGATAGTCCTTGAACATGCCGAACGGGAGGACTTCGACCCGGGCCAGGTAGTTCATCCCAAAGTCGCCCTGCTCGAACGAGGAATGCCCCTCGCCCATGTAGACGCCGAGGTAGTACCGGAGCCAGCCAAGGCCGAGGAAGTCCTTTGATCGGGCATCGATGCCGATGTCTCGATCGAGGGTGAACTCGCCGTTGGCGATCGAGCGGTCGACCAGTTGGAGGTTTCCGGACGAGATCACGCGCTGGCGGGAGTACGGGATCTTCTGTTGGCCAACTCGGATCGTGAGCGACTTGAGGTAGTCGAAGTCGAAGTACCAATCGAGCAGCGGCGACTTGCTGATCGTACCGTCGCCTCGGTCGAGGCCGATGTCCCGCGGCGAGATCGCCAGTTCGAACTTGTATTTGTTGTGCTCGCCGAAGAAGTTGCCCTTGAACTGCAGTCGGGCTCGCCGGATCTGGAACGACTGGGTTGCGGCGGGTGAGTCTGCGGAGTCGTGATCGAACGTGTACCGCATCTGCGCGCGTAGCCGCATTTGGATCTTGTGGCGATCGTCGACGCTTTCGAACTCGACCCCTTTTCCCGGAACGTACTGGATCTTGTCGTACTTCACGGGCGTCTTGCCCGCGGCCAGCTCCTGGTCGTTGGGTGGCATGCCGAACGTCTCAGGCTCTTCGTCTGCCTTTGACACGCCGGCTGTCGCGTCCGTGGCGACATCAGCCTTGGTCGGCTCCGCCACCGCATCCGCAGCCGGCTGTGGCGCGGCGACCGGCTCGGGCACCGGTTCAACGGTGTGGTCGGGTTCCGCGATCGGGTCTGGCTCACCCTCCGTTGGACTGGCCCCGACGTCGGGCTGATCCGTTGCCGCGTCGGACTCAGCGGCCGAAGGATCTGTTGGCGTGACGTCCGCCCCTGGCGTCTCGGCGGGTGCGGCGTCCGCGGCGGGGTCTTCGCCCGCTGGGGCGACATCGGTCGGCGGGGTCGCCCCATCTGCCGTGGGAGCCGCGGTTGCGGTCTGTGACGGCCCCAGGGTCACGGCGAAGACGAGGGCTGCGGGGATTGCACAGGGCCACACGATCATTGCGGCGAGCATGGGACACGTTTGTGACGCCGCGGTGACAGGCGCGAGGAGCCCGCGAAAACTCGACACGTTCGCCCCCCATTGAGGGGCGCCCCGCAGGACAGCCGTCGTGTTTCGGAAACGGGCAGCTGGGCGCCGCTAGGTGCCGCGACGCTCCTCACAGCGTGGGTCCACCGATAAGAAGTTCTGCGACCGCGACCGGTCCATGTGACGTTGCGGCCGCGAATGCGAGATCGAGACGTACCCGGACCCGGTTGCACTCAGCGCTCGGGGCCGATCTGCTGCATGAGGCCGGCCGAGTCGAACTGCCCCCAGTGCTCGACGACCTTGCCGCCCTCGTAGCGGTAAGCCGTGATCACCCCCATCGAGACCGTGCGGTTGGTGCCGGGGATGCCCATCAGCTCTCCTCTGTGCGTGCCACCGAAGCGGCCGATCGCGACGACAACGTCCCCCTGGACCACGGTGCGCTCGAGCTTGTGTCGCGCGTCGGGAAACGCATCGTAGAACATCCGGCCAAACCCCATCCAGCCTTGGGCATCGAGGTCGTTGGTGCCGACGTGGGCCACCATCCCCGGGTCGATGGACGCTTCGACGGCGTCCCAGTCGCGGCTGTCTTGCAGCTCCAGCAAGCGGCGGGTGGCGTGGTCTAAATCGTTGGAGTTGTTGGTCATTTTCTTGTCTCCGGTCACGTCTGTCGTGACGAAGACAACCATGCCCGAGGCGAACGCCAGGCGCCTGAGGCGAACACCCTACGACGCGCCACTTGTGTTCCTGGGTTTAGCCGACGAGGCCCGAACGCATCGCGAACATCGCCGCGGCCGCGCGGGTCGAAACGCCCACCTTCTGTAGGACGTTCTGGACGTGGTTGCCCGCCGTCTTTCGGGCGATGCCGAGCGCCTCAGCGATTTCCTTGTTCGTCTTTCCCGTCGCGATGAGGCCGAGCACCTCGACCTCGCGTTCGGTGAGACCGCGCGGGGCCGAGACCGTGGTGCGCGGCCGCTCTCCGGCGGCCGCGATGATCGCTTCGGCCACGTCGCCCGCGAGACGGCCCGCCTCGACCTCGCCGCGCACAAGCTCAGCGGCACGCGACGGGCTCACCGCCGCCCGGTGCGGACGCGTCGAGCACAGGGCGTGGAACACATCGGCGACGGCGAGGATCCGCGCGGAAGTCGACAGCGCCGCGGGCGGGAGCCGGCGGTGATACCCGCTTCCGTCCAGTCGCTCCTGGGCCAGCGCCGCGAGCTCGGCCTCCTCACCAAAGGCGACGCTGCCTCGGAGAACGCGCTCGGTCTCGATCGTGTGGCGGCGAACCTCGGACCACTCCGCGTCGTCGAGCGGGCCGGGCTTGTCCCAGATCGAGATGCTGACGCCGACCCGGCCCACGTTGTGCAGCAACGCCGCGCGTCGCAGGATCTCTCGCTGCGGCGGGGGAACGCGGAGCAGCGTCGCGGCCCCGACCGCAAGCGCAGCCACCGACGTGCTGTGCCCTCGCGTGAACGCGCACTTGAGATCGGCAAAGTCGGCGATCGTCTCACACAGCGCCCCGACCCCGGCTTGGTCGACGTCCGGTTCACCGCTCAGCTCAAGCGCGTGCAGCGTGCGACTCGGGGAACGCACAGACACCGCGTCGGCTAGCTCGTCGGCGTGCTCGGATACGATCCGAGCGATGTCGGGGTCGAACGCGCGACCCGACATGCGCTGCGCGAGCTCTC
>Ga0316189_10000930_pt1 | contig 29198 bp, 30 predicted proteins | sample LowCovwburrow_MG_FD_204930 | JGI IMG/M metagenome (GOLD analysis project Ga0316189, IMG submission 204930) | Coastal sediment microbial communities from Maine, United States - Lowes Cove worm burrow | ecosystem: Environmental > Aquatic > Marine > Coastal > Sediment | place: USA: Maine...
GAGTCGTAGGTGAGGAGCTTCTCCTGGGTCATCTTTTCGAGGTTCGCGGTGTTTAGGTCGCCGTTGTTGGTGCTGTTGCCGACATAGAGCACCCGCGTAAATCCCACAGTCCAACCCACACAACACAAACGTCGCTCTGAGCCCCTCCCAGCCCCCGAAAGGGGGCTTTTCGTTCTCGCGCATTGCACGCGTTTGAACGCCCGAGTACGCAGGATTTGGCACCGGACTGGCACGGATACGTCACGGATACGTCACGGATGCGGCACGGATGCGGCACGGATGCGGGGCGGTGTGTCGCGGATGAGGGCGGTCCTTGGGGCGGTCCTTGGGGCAAGAGGCGAGGGATCCGCGGGAGCGGGGGACTCGCATAAGCGACGACGCGCGAGGGGCTCGACTCGCGCCCAACTTCAGGGCTAGATGTGCGAAGTCGGCCTTGCCGTCGAGGATCTTCGCCTGAGCGACGCTGAGGAGCTGCGGTCGCGCTGTGTGAATGGCCGTCGCGCAGAGCCACCGGAGAACTGTGGTGGGAACGCCGACGTCCGAGGCGTCCGAGGCCGATCTCCGCGAACGCTGAGACCGAAGCTGCGCGGGCACGGACGCCGACAGGTGCGGGCAAGACGACGACAAAGGGGCGGGCCGACGCCGAGCCTAGCGCTGCCGCGGACCCGGCGTCGTCGAAACAGCGAGGCCTCTTCGACGGCTCGTGAGGGCTTGAATGGGTGCTAGTTCCTCGATCTCGCTAGCTGGATCCGCGAACATCACGGATCGCCCGCAGCTCCATCTCGACGATCCGATCCTTGGGCCGCCCGACGTAGGCCTTGACCTCGATCAGCTGATCTAGGGTCAGGACGCGGAACATCCGACCCTCGAGGTCCGTATCGATGAGCAGGAGGCGAAACTCGCAGAGCCGCTCGACGGAGTCCTGGATCGGGCCGAGGTCGGGGCGCGTCACATGATGCGGCCGGTAGGGGCGTAGCGCCTCCATCAGGCGCTCGACGTTCTCTGGGGCTAGCGTCGCGGCGATGTCTAGATCGCGGGTCAATGTCGCGGATCCGTGCGCGAGCGCGGCGACTCCTCCGATCACGACGAACTCGACGCCGGCGTCCTGAAGGATGGCGAGGAGACGGTCGGTCTGTTGCGGAGGTCGTGGGCTCGGCATTGGCGGCTCTGCGATCCAGGTCAGGGCGCGTGGGGTCGCGGGCGTTCGAGGGAGGCGGCGCTGAACGGGCTAGGGAGCGGAGTCGAGGAGGTCGCCAAACTTCTGTCGCAACTCGGCGGCGTCGAGCCTGCGCCGGGTCGCGTCGTCCAGCGTCCGCGACTGGATCTGGGCCTGGACTCGGTTCATGGTCACCAACTCCGCGATCCGCTCCGCGGGGGTGCGGGCGAGGTTCGCCTCGAGGAGCGTCACGTCGATCCCGAACTCGATCGCCTGAGCCCAGGCTGAGGGGTCCGTGCTGGCGTTGAGCGAGGCCACGAGGGCAGGGTAGCCGAGGACCGCGAGGCGCGGTAGGTCGTGTGGACCACGGGCCGCTGGAGCCGGCTAGGGCGGCCTTCAAGCCTGACGCCAGACGGCCGCGCGGGGCACGGTCTCGACCGCAAGCCTGGCATTTTGAGTGCTCCGGCACACGTGTCTGTCGCTACCTGTTTCGGCCGGCCTTCGCCGAGGGTGCCGTAGAGGCGCTCGTGGAGGCAGACGTGCTTGTGTTGATCGTAGTACGGTCCGCGGCTCATGCGGTCAAAACAACCCTTCGTCGCCTCACTCAACCAGGTCAAGATCTCCCGCAAGGGCGAGGTCGCGGTGATCGAGTACGCCGATCCCGAGGTGCCAAGCGTCAGCTTGACGCTCGGTCCGAAGATCCTCGGGATGACGGATTACGACATCCTCGACGCCCACAACGAGATTATTCAGACGATGGACGAGATGCGGGCGACGACCGAGCTCGTCGCCCGCGAGATCCCGGAGGGCAAGCCCCAGGTCGAGTACAGCGCGCCGTGCGACCAGTGGGTGCCGCGTGGCGATGTCGTGCGCTGCGTCGTGACCTGCGATGATCGCGGGCAGGCCCTCGTGGACATCGACGGGCGCGAGTTCACGATGGAGGAGTTCGGCAAGATGCTCCTGACGTTCGAAGGATGGGGAATGCGCCTGACCTTCGTTGACGAGGATCACGTCGACGAGGCCCCGGCGATCGAGCTCTGCGAGCCGGATGACGAGGCGCGGGAGCCTTCGTCGGACAAGTGTTAGCGCCGAGCGAAAAGCGATGAACTCCGCCGACCGATCCCGTCGACGGATTCCACCGATCACGCTCCGCTCGATAGCCCCCCGAGCTTGGGGATCCACTCGTCGAGGCTTCGACCGAGCTTGTGCTTGACGTCGGCCAGAGCTGCCTTGCCTTTGCAGCCGAGGTGGAGAGTGCCGCCGTGTTTTCGCTAGTAGACAGAGCTGTGTGTGCTCTCCCTCCGCCTCTGCGTGGTAGAAGGCGCGATGCGGTCGCTCCTCCTGCTCGCTCGCTCGCGGAGACCCAGCGCGAAGTCGAGTCTCTCCGCAGCGAACTCCTGCAGGTCAAGGAGGGGTCAGGGGAGCTGTCCGCGGTCGAGTGCCGGGCCTTCGCCGAGAAGGTGGTCGAGCTCACTGTTCCGGGACAGACGGGAGCAGCCGCCGAGATGGCCAGATCGATGATCGATGCGATGCGCCCGGAGATGGAGAAGGAGTGCCTTGAGAAGGGGACTCGCCCGGAGATCGAGTGCGCGTTGCGGGTCCGCTCGCTCGATGAGCTCGAGCGATGCGATAGCTCCAAGACCAAAACTGGAAGGCCGACCGAGCGCACATGCCGGGCCTTCGCAGACAAGGTGGTCGATCTGACAGTGCTCGGTCAGGAAGGGGCAGCCGCCGACAAGGCGCGCTCGATGATCGAAGCGATGCGCCCGGAGATGGTCAAAGAGTGCCTGGAGAAGGGGACCTCATCAGAGATCGCATGCGCCCTCAAGGTTGCGCTCGACGATCTAGAGCGCTGCGACGGCGTCTGAGCTTGAGGGAGTCGCGGTTGAGGTAGCTCTTGGGGGCAAGGGTGTTCCAGTGGCCTTTTGCGGCAGGCAGAACGAGAGGGGAGCGAGAAGGGCGTCAAACTCTGGGATGGATGTGCGAAATCGACCGTGCTACGACCAGAACATGAAGAGCAAAGAGAGCAGCGACGGCGATCTTGGGGTGGTCCTGCCCTTTCCATCGGCCCGCAGCGAGCCGGAGGCGGGCGGTGAGTGGATCCTCGCCGCTCTGCCGCTGCCCGCGACGATAACCTCGGAGCCTGATGTTCAGCCGGTCGGGCTCTTCTTCGTCGAGGTTTCTACCGGGCTGGTCGTCGTCGGCGGTGTCGTGGGTGAGGACGTGGAGAAGAGCATCCCCTCCGCTTGGCAGTCCTTCTTGACCGAGCTCGCCGAGAAGGGCTGGCCTACGCCGGCGAAGGTGAGGACCGAGGATGGGGCGATCGCAGCGGCGCTTCGGGGGGTCGTGGGCGAGGGGGTCGAGGTCAGGTCCGGCCCGACGCCGGAGGCCGCGGAGCTGGAGGCTTCGCTCGGGGGACGCGGCGTCCCGGCCTCCTACTTCCACGGTCAGTCGTTGGACACCGCGCTCATCCGCGAGTTCTTCGCCGCAGCGGCCGCGTTTCGTCGAGCCAAGCCCTGGGAGGTGATCGGCTCTGGGGAGCCGCTCTATATCGATATCCCGCGCTTTGACGTTGTCGACGGGGGTCTCTGCATTATCAGCGATGGAGGCGAGGGAGGGCTCCAAGTCATCTACTCGCTCGCCGATCTCTTCCACCTCTATGAGGTCGGGGAGCGCGAGCCGGATGATGAAGTCGGGGGGGAGCTCGATGCCGCCCACGCTGCCGTCGCGAGCAACTCGCGGACCGTGATGTTCTATCGTCGGCGGGAGCTCCCCGACACCCTTCGCCGGGAACTACCGCGTCTCAGCTTCGCCCCGAGGTCGGGTCCGCTGCCGGCGCTCGTCGCCTGCGATCCGATGAGCAACACCCGTGCGCTGACCGATCTTGACTACAGGGTCGCGAAGGTCGCCTTGGAGGCGGTCACGCGCTACATCACCGACAATCGCAGCGCTCTCGACGACGACGAGGATCCCGGGGACGCCGAGTACACGGTCCTCTCGCAGGGGGAGGAGATCGAGGTCTTCACGGGTTTCTGCGAGGCCGCTGACCTGGACGGGGGGGGCTCGCTCGGAGCGCTCGAAGGGGAGGGGGAGCGCCCCTCTTTTGGATCGGTGCATCGTCTCAAGCGGGCGCGGATGCGATCCTGATCTCGCGGAACCATCCGGTTCAACGCGCAGGGAAGCAGCCTGAAATTTCAGCGCCTCAAACCACAACGACGACACAGCCTTGGAGGGCCTGCCGAAAACTCGAAAAGCGGGGCGGTCTGCATCACAGCAGGTTTGCAAACAAGGCCACAACGCAGTGCCCCGCGACCGCAATATTCCTCAAATCGCCCCTGAAAACCAGCCTCTTGTGGAGGCCATCGCTCGTATGGTCAACGAAGAGGTCGACCGTCGCGTGGGCGCCGATGCGACCTTCGAGACGAGGCAGCGGGTACGCATGGAGGTGATGGCGGACGGGATGTGGTGCGCGGAGCATCAGGACCTGGTCCGGCTCACCGAGGACGCGCCGACCATTAACATCGAGGGTCGCCCCTTTCGCCGGCTCAGCCAGCTCTCCTCGAAGGAGTATCTCGGTCTTTGGGGCACGCACAGGATCGCTGAGCCGCTCTACCGTGATGCGAGTGTCCGCGCGGGTCCGACGATCAAGCCGCTCGATCTTCGCGTCGGTGTCATCGCCGGCTCCCTGCTCCCGGACGCCGCACGGGTCCTCGGCTACCTGATGGCCGAAGGGACAAGCCGCCAAGCGGTCAGAACGCTCTCAACGATGGGTATGCGGCCCCCATCGCGCGCCTACATTGAAGACCGGGTCCACCGATTCGCCTCGGAGCTTATCCAGCATCGCGATGCCTTGCACGCCGTCGCCCGCGAGGCAGAGGCAACGCACGAGCTCCCGGTCGCGGCCGTCTGCGCGGGTCTCGACCGCTTCTCCGTGCGGATGAGCGAGCCGCTCCCCGAAGGCGAGGATCGACCGCCGCGCGAGCGACGAAAGCCCTACAAGCGCACACCTCCGCCGCCGCGCGAGCTCAACTGGCGAATGGCCTGGGTCGGCTCAGTGACCCTCTACGACGCTGATGGTGACGCCTTGCGGACGATCCGTGTCAGCGCTGATGCGGCGACTCCCCGCAAACGTATCGTCGATCGCGTCGTCGCCGAGGTCGCGGCCATCCTCGAGCGACACCCGGGGATCCCCGTCGTCTGCGCTCAAGACGGCGCGAAGGATCTTCGAGCGCTCCCCGACCGTCTACGGGCGCTCTGCGCCGCAAACTCGCCCTTCTACCCCTGCGTCGACTTTTACCACGCGACCAGCTACCTCGACGCCGTAGTCCAGGCGTGCGAGCCCGAGGGCGACCCTCACAACATGCGCGTCTGGTATCGCCAGCGACTCCTTCACGGCAAACGCGCGAGCTACTCGATCGTCGCCGGCTTACAACGCCGTCTCGCCGCCCTCGACAAGCGCAAGGACAAAGAGGCCTACGATGCCACTAAACGCGCCCTGACGTACCTCAAGCCCCGTCGCAAGCTCATGCGCTACGCCCACCTCCGCGAGCTCCACCTGCCCATCGGCAGCGGCGCGACCGAGTCCACCTGCGCCCTCATGCAGGCCCGCGTCAAGCAACCTGGGATGTCATGGGAGACCGAGGGCCTGCGCGGCACTCTATGCCTCCGTGAACTCGTCCTCGCCGACCGCTGGGAGCTCGCCTGGCCCGCCTTCTCGGCGAACTACCTCGGCAGGGTCGAGGCTGCTTGATCAGGATCGCATCCGCGCCCTCTCAAGCTCCGGCTCGTCGGCGCCAAGCCGCCGATCTGGCGGCGTTTGGAGGTTCCCAGCGAGCTCACCTTCGGCGAGCTCCACGGGGTGATCCAGGCGGCGATGGGCTGGGAGGACGAACACCTCCACTCCTTCAATCATCAAGGTCGCGTGATCGCTTCGGTCTACGAAGAGCACGAAGCCTACGACGAGGACGAGACCGAGCTGTGGGCGGTGCTCCCAAGTGCAGGCGAGAAGATGCGCTACACCTATGACTACGGGGACAACTGGGTCCACGAGATCGTCGTCGAAGATGTCCGCCTGAGCGCTGAAGAGCCGCGGCCGCGCTGTGTTGACGGACGTCGGGCAGGACCGCCGGAGAGCTGCGGCGGGGTTCCTGGCTTGCACATGATCCTGGAGCGTGGATCATCGCGGCGGGGCGACGATGATCCGCACTTTGACTACAATCCGAGGCTCTTCTCGGTTGAGTCGGTGAACGTCCGCCTGGGCTGGGCGGCTGACGAGGCGGTGGAGGCCGAGCGCCTGGCGAAGGCTGAGATCGAAGCTGCGAAGGGGGCTGGCAAGGTCAGAGCGAAGGCGCTGTCTGGGACGGAGCAGGGCTCGGAGTCATCGCGGCAGGCGCCTCTCTTCGATGACCTCTGAGGGACCGGGGATACGCTTCATCTTCATCGTGCTCAGCCAAGGGCGCTCCAGTGACAAGTGACCTCTTGCGGACGCCAGAACGGCCCCCGCGAGTCCTGAGTTTCCGGCCCCTACTTGCTGAGCTTGCGTTTCAGGGCCTCGAGCTCCGAGTCGATCTGGGCGTCGCGGGAGCGCTTCGCCTTCTCGGCCTCGAGCGCCGCCGCCTTGCGCCGTTTCTCCGCGACTCGGGCCTCCTTTTCCTCGAGCTTGCGCTGCTTGGCCTCCTCGCGCGCGGTGAGCTGAGGCGCTTGGCTCTCTCCGAGGGACATCACCGAGTCGCAAGCAGAGCAAGCGTAGGCCGTGGAGGTCGAGTCCCAGAGCGTGACCACCGAGTAGACGGAGTACTCCTTCTTGACGACGCACTCGCGGAAGAGCGCTGTCTCACCGCACTCTGGACATTTTCGCTTGAGCGTCTGGCCGTCCGGGACTCGACGGACCTTGGACTTTGAGCCGAACCAGAGAATCGTGAATATGGGCATGGGGGCTCCGCTTCGTTCGGTGTGGGCTGCTTCGGACAATATCGCGAGGACGGTGTGCTTTGTCCTCCGGTGGCCCTCTCAGGGGAGCGCGGAGGGAGCAAACGCTCGAAAACGTACCACAGGAGGACTCGCGCAGCAGCGGCGAGTCGCCGTGTACGACCACGAACACCGTCCCCGCGCCTCCCCGACACCGAATCCATGTTGGGGCGATGCCCTGGGTTTACGTGGGCTGCGGTTTGGGCGACCGGCGCGTCTACAGGGTGGTCGATGAGCGAGTTGGTGGGGAATGGCGATGAGCGTGGCCGCAGGAAGGGAATGAATGTGGCTAGAGCGAGGGCGATGAGCTTGGATGTATCGAGGTGGACTCGGGGGGGCGAGACGGAGGGCGACGGGGAGGGTGATGCGGAGAGCATCGCAGGGGCGATGGCGAGGGGGTGACCGAGGGTAACGGGGAGGGCGTGACCGAGGGTAAAGGGGAGGGCGAGGTGGAGGGCAACGGGGAGGGCGGGACTGAGGGCGACGTTGGTGGGCGATGGTGGGCGACGTTGGTGGGCGACAGGAAGGGAGCCGTTGCAGGGCGACGGGGAGGGCGTGACGGAGGTCGACGGGGAGGGCGTGACGGAGGTCGACGGGGAGGGCGACGGGGAGGGCGACGGGGAGGGCGACGGGAAGGGAGACCCGAGGGCTGCTCAGGTCGCCATGCGTTGGGTCATCGTTGTATCCCTCGCCGTACACCATCCACCTGGTGTCAGGTGCCCAGTGGGGTGCTGTACGGCCTGGAATCCGGGTGTCAGGTGCGGCGACCCCTCACCATGTTCGGCTGTCATCTCGTCGCCGTGTTGGTGGTGGATGCCGTGGAAGATCGCCGACCGTAGTGCACGGTAATGGGGCGCTTCGGGTGCTGGATTGGCGGCGGTCTGGACGGCGGCGACCCACCACACGGATGTTGTGTGCGACCCGATGGGGGGGCGGGGGACCTCCTCTCGGCGGCGGTGAGCGACCGCTCCGTGCCGCTCTTTTCGTACACCGAGATGTCGTTCTGGCTGGCCCGCTAGGCCCCCGGTGGAGGTGCTCCCGGAAGGGTTCTTGCGACGCTGAGTGGGTGCCCTCGAGGCCTCCGCTGGAATGGCTCGCGAGGGGCTCTTTAGTGCTGCTGATGTCGCCTTCCGGTGGTCATTCGGGCCGTTACTCCGGAGCGGCTCAGTCGCTCTCGTGACACTGTTCTCAACCCCCAACGGCGGCGCGCAACGAGCGACGTGGATGAACTCTCTGGCGCTCGCCGAGGGTCCGCTCAGGGCTCTAGTCTTCGGGTACCAGACTCATCAAGAGCTTGAGCGGCGACCAGGACCTGTTCCTCCTGCAAGCGATCTCTGCCAGCTCTCGCGCGCGCTCGTAATTAAAGCATGTCCACGCTGCGAGCGATGCCTGCGCTTCATCGCAGCCGGAGGCCATCGGTCCCGCGTCGACGTCGACGCCTTCGCTTCGGAGCGCTTCGCCAAGGGCGGTTCGGAAGGCGTCAGCGGATGGAAAGCGATCCTCTCGCCGTTTGGCGAGCGCGCGGAGGGTGACGTCATCGAGGGCGGGAGGGATCACTGCCGACGGAGACAAGGCGCTCGGGAGCGGTGGCGGCTCCTCGACGTGGGCGACGAGCACTTGGTAGTCGGTGCCGACGAACGGGCGCCGCCCGGCGAGCAGCTCGAAGAGAACGACACCCGCTGCGTAGACGTCGGTTCGAGCGTCGATCGGCTCGCCGAGGGCCTGTTCGGGCGAGAGGTAGGGGAGGGTGCCGACGAGGCGCCCCTTCGTCGACAGGAGCGTGCTGCTGACGAGGTCGGCTCGTATCACCTTGGCGAGCCCGAGATCAAGGAGCACGACCCGCTGGTGGCCGCCGGCGCGGACAACCATGCAGTTGTCCAGCTTGATGTCGCGGTGGATCACGCCGTGGTCGTGGAGAGTCGCCAGGCCCGAGAGGAGCTGATGCACAAGAACGCCAGCGGTCGCCCAGGAGAGCGGGCCGTCGAGGGCGAACGATCGCAGGGTCGGACCCTCGAGGAGGGGCATCACGATGAAGAAGAGGGTCTCGGCCCGCACGAGCGCGTCGTCGCCGAAGTCGAGGATCGGCGCGATGTTCGGGTGCGAGAGTTGGGCGCCAAGCTGCGCCTCCTGCCTCACGCGCCGCCTCTGGGCTGCGCTGCGTGTGTACTCGGGGTGGAGCACCTTGGCAGCGACCCGCCGCCGAAGAAGCCGATCATGGGCGGTGTAGACCGTCGCCGTGCCGCCTACACCGAGCACGCTCTGAAGGAGGTACCGCCCGGCAAGCGTCTCCCCGCAGAGCTCCGCGCCGAGGCCATGTCCGGGTTGGCTGCCGCTGTGACTTTCCATGATCGGAATCATCCCTCATTTCGAGTCATTGTGGCATGTTATTATGACTCGCAAAGTTGACCCGCTTGACGTAGGCTAGCGTCGGTCGTTACTCAGGCAACGTGCCGCGTCCGCGCCTGTGGGACCACTGCGACGAGATCGCCCAGCTCATCGGGCAGGGGCGCTCGATCCGGTACACGGCGGACGCGCTGGAGCTGTCGCGCGGGGTCGTCGTCAACCGCCTCGGGAGCATGCGAGCCCGCCTCGCCGAGACGACCAGTGAGCTCGAGTGGCTCAGCGCTGATCGGCGCACGCATGTTCAGGTCGCGCTCGGGTGGCTGGAGCTCCCGAGCGGCGCTGGCTGAGATCTTGGACGAAATGCGCGAGTCCAAGCTCGCTCTCGGCGCGAGTCGGTCATCACCGGGTCACTTGATGGACATCACCGGGTCACTTGATGGACATCACCGGGTCACTTGATGGACATCATGTGGACACGCAAGATGGCCTCCATGGGGCCCTCTGAGGAGCGGGCCCCGTGGAAGTCCGTTGGGTCCGTGAACAACCGACCTCCACCGACCGCTGCAGGAGTGTGCCCTCCTCTTTGAGCGCGGAAGGTCGCGGATGCCGAAGCCGAGCAGCGCGCAATGGTCCTCAAGGCTCAGGCGATCCAGGCGCTCGAGAAGGCCAAGTTCTGGAACAGGGTCCAGATCTTCGGTGCGACGCTCGCTGGTGTAGCCTTCGGCATCCGGGCGCGGAATCGCTCTTCTCGTATGACGTGCAACGGCCTGCGAAAGTGGTCGACTATCGGGCCAGCATGCTCGGCTCCCGTCTTCGCTTGTCTCGTGCGCTCTGTTCTCTCTGTCGGCCCGCCATCGCTGGATTGTTCGCCTTGGTCTGCTCGGGCTGTCTAGACGGCAGCGGGGACTCGTCGACCGGCGCGACCGCGGGCGAGGTGACGGCGACAGGGGCTAGCGGGGACACCGACACCGACTCCGCGACCGTGTCCGTGACCGATGCCGACCCCGGAACAGGCGAGGACCCGACGGACACGACCACGGACACCGCGAGCTCAACAGGGGAGGGCTCAACCTCGACCGGAGACGGGCCTCCTCCCGAGTGCGGCGACGGCTTCGTCGATCCCGGCGAGGAGTGTGATGACGGCGAGGGCAACAGCGACGACGGGGCGTGCACCTCCGAGTGCGCGCTCGCGAAGTGCGGTGACGGCCTCATCCTGGAAGACGTCGAAGAGTGCGACCTCGGCCTCGAGAACAGTGACGCCGGGACCTGCACCCAGAGCTGTGAGCTCGCCCGATGCGGTGACGAGAAGATCCAGGACGGGGTCGAAGAGTGCGACTTCGGCGACGATCCGGGCGAGGACGGGCTCATCAACGACGATGACGCCTACGGCGGTTGCTCGACGACCTGCGAATGGGGCCCGCACTGTGGCGATGGGGAGATCCAGGCCGAGGAGGAGTGCGACGACGGCGTTAACCCAGATCTCACGAAGTGCTCGATGGAGTGCACGGTTCTAAGCAGGGTGATCTTCGTTAGCAGTGAACTCTACCTCGGCGACCTCGACGGCATCGACGGCGGCACGATGAAGTGCCAGGCGCTGGCGGCCGCGGGCGGTCTCGGCAAGGCTGATAAATTCCGGGCGTGGCTGAGCGCCGGTGGCGAGTCTCCGTCTATGTGGGAGGGGGTTGATCCCCTGAATCGGTATCAGCTCCCGAGCGGGACCGTAGTCGCGAAGGACTGGGCCCAGCTCCTCTCGGGCAAGATCGAGATCTCGATCAACCAGACCGAGGGGAAGATCATGCTCGGTGACAACGATCTCTCCAACGTCTGGACGGGGACGCTGAGCGACGGCTCCGCGGCGGGCTCTACCTGTGACGGTTGGACCGACACGACACCAGGCTTCTTCGGTCTCCGAGGAAAGACCCTCTTCGACGACGGTGCCTGGACGGAGTTTGCAGATCAGAAGTGCCAGGGCTTTGGTCGGATCTACTGTGTGGAGGTTTGGTAGAGCGCCCTCGGCGCGCTTGCCCCCGATCGAGAGGCCGCCTACCTTGACTACGATGGTGCGCAGGATACTGGCAGCGACGCTTTTTGGCGGCCTCCTCGGCATCTCCTGCACCGAGCCGAACCCGTACCTCTATGTCTGCGGCAACGGAGTCGTCGAGGTCGAGGTCGGCGAGGTCTGCGACGAAGGAGCGGGCAACGGCGAGGGGGCGTGCTCGATGGCGTGTCAGTCGATCGGCTGCGGCGACGGGACGATCCAGGAGCCCGAAGAGTGCGACCTCGGAGAGAACAATGCCGACGACGGCCCCTGCACCGCCTTCTGCACCCTGGCTGTCTGCGGCGACGGTTTTGTCCACGCCGACGTTGAGGAGTGCGACGGGGGAGCCGCGAACAAAGAGGGCCCCGACGGTAAAGGAGGCTGCTCGACGGAGTGCGAGACCTTGCCGGCCTGCGGCGACGGGATCGTCGACCCCGATGAAGAGGACTGCGACGACGGCAACACGGACGACGACGACGAGTGTCCATCGACCTGTCTCTTTCCCTACTGCGGAGATGGGATCCTCCAACCCGGCGAGGGATGCGACGACGGTAACAAGGACGACAGCGACGCCTGTCCGTCGACCTGCCTGCCCGCTGCCTGCGGTGACGGGTTTATCCACGAGGGTTTCGAGCCCTGCGACGACGGTAACGAGGACAACTCAGACGAGTGTCTGTCGGCCTGCATCGTCGCGACCTGCGGCGACGGGGTTGTTCATGAGGGAGTCGAAGAGTGCGACGACGGCAACGACGTCCCTGATGACGGGTGTAGCGAGCTTTGCATCCGCGATCGCCTGGTCTTCCTCACAGAAGAGGCCCTCGCCCCGCCGGGCTTCGGCTCACTCTTCGGCGCCGACAATGCGTGCCGCAAGACCGCGAAGAACTACGGCTACCCCAACTTTGAGAACTTCCGCGCCTGGCTGAGCGATGACATCGACTCACCAGCGACGAGCTTCTTCCACTCGGAGGGCCGCTACGTGATGGTCACGGACGAGGTCGTCGCGGAGAGTTGGGCCGACCTGACCGACGGAACTCTCATCAATGGCATCGACCGGACGCTCGCTGGCGAGAAGGTCAACGGCTACCCGATCTGGACCAGCACGCTCCCCAACGGGGATGCCTGGCAGGACAAGCTTGACTGTGAGAACTGGTCGACCTCATGGCCCGAAGAGAACGGACGCCAAGGGATCAGCGGTTACACGGACTCCCGGTGGACCGACGACGAGGTGCTCACAGAGTGCGGGAGCGGTGGTTTTCTGTACTGTTTTGAGCAGGAGTAGGGTGGAGGCGCACCCATGGTGAGCGGGGGCGAGAGGCAGTACGGCTCTCTCCAGAGCCGGCCGAAGGCGCTCTTCCACGGGCGTTCCAGGGGCGAGAGTACGCACCTCACGTGTGGCCGACTGACAACACTCGGTGCTTCGCCGCCAGACCCTCGGCAGCATGCCCGAGCGCCGGAGAACGGCAGCATCGGACCGCGGCGGAGTGCGCTCGGGGATGAGCCCGTTTTCCTCGCGTCCAGCTCGGCGCGCATGCTCGAGCGTGTCGCCTGGGGTGTCGTGTCAGCTGATGATCCGGTGACGAAGCGGTGACGAGCCGCCGCCGAGCCGCTGCCGATCATGCTGCCGTCGGTGCCGCGAGGGGGGTTCTACCATCGCGCTTGATCGCGCATCATAGTTGTGGTCTTGCGCGGTCCCGTGCGTGTCGTGTCAGTGATCCCTCGGGTGATCATCCGGTCCGATATCCGCTGTCGACTGCGTGCTGTTTCGCTGCGATTCTGAGGGCCATTGAGGTGGTGCTTGGCCTGCGTGCTCCAGGCGAGCGAAGGAGGTGATCGATGGGGGGATCGAGCGAGTCGGAGGGGTCGACATCGGGGGTGGTCCGCGGAGCGGAGCGGGACGGTCTTGGGGAAGCGCGAGGGGGGGATGGATCACCCGTGAGCCTGCGACGGACACCCGCCGATCGCGTGGCGGAGGAGCTCCGATGGGTCGAGGCCCATTGTCGTTTCGTCCGCACCAACCTCCCGCGGGGCGAGCTCGGCGTGTCCTTCGCGGAGGAGCTCCTCGCGGCGCTGCCTGACGCCTGTAGACGTCGGGTTCCGGACCTTACGGGGACCGCTCCCGAGCTCCTGAAGAGGGCGGTGGAGTTCGGTCTCCTCACGGAGGTCCCTAGCGCTCGGGTCGTCCGCGCTGTACCCCGGCTCATCGCTGGTCTGACGCCGCTGATGCAGCTCGGCGGGAGCCGGCACTGGACCCTCTGGATCGTTCATCTCCTCGACCCTGGGATGCAGGCGAAGATCCGGCGCAGGACGCCGGCGAGCCAGCTCGTCGTCTGTGGGCCCGACCGCTCGGATCGTCCTCGGTCCCGAGCCGAGCTTGCCGTCGCGTACCGCGAGCTGCGAGCGGCTCACGCGGAGGACCGGAAGCTCGTGGCCGAGCTTCACCGAGAGAAGGCCGAGCTCGAGACGACGCTACGTGAGGCCGACAACGCGATCGAATCGATGGTGCGGGCGCAGGCGGAGTTGTGGACGGAGGAGAAGATTACGCGCATCTCCGCGGTGGCGAAGAAGCTGGCGGCCGATGTTGTCAAGGTTCAGAGCGACCTGATCACGATCACCAACGAGCGCGCTGCTGCCTATGCGTCCCTGGACGAGATGCGCGTCGAGCTAGACCGAGCCAAGGCGTGCTTGGGTGAGGAGCGAGCGGCGAGGGAGAGGACCGAGATCGAGCTGCGTCGGGTCCGGGCGGCCTTGGGACAGGAGCGGGCCGCGAGGGAGAGGGCGGAGGCGGAGCTTGGTCAGGCACAGGCGGCGTTGGGACAGGAGCGGACCGCGAGGGAGCAGGCGGTGGCGGAGCTTGGTCAGACACAGGTGGCGCGGAGGGAGGACCGAGCCGCAAGAGAGCGGGCTGAGGCGGAGCTGGTCCAGGCCCAGGCAGCACTTGAGCAGGAGAAGGTCGAGGCGGAGCAGATGCGCGTGTCCCGGGAGGAGGCGCTAACGGACAGGAGCGAGGGGCAGGTGACGCTCGCCCTGTTCGCCGGCGCCATGGAAGTGAAGTTCCAGGCGATGGCGGCTGAGATAGCGGGGCTTCAGCGTTGGCAGCAGCTCGCTCAGGTCGCCCTCGATCGAGTGGGGGCGAAGCTCATCGGGCTGGGCTTCGGGCGCTTCGTCGAGCAGGTGGAGCGCGAGGGTGGGGTCGTGATCGCTGGTCGGTGAGGGCTACGGCGTTGGGCGCCTTGGGGGCGAAGTTTTCGGCGGTAACCTACGGCGGTAGCCCTTGGGTGGGGCTGCCCCCGCGCACAAGCAGAGCCAGGCGGTCTAGTGCGGCCTCGAGGTCGCTCCACTCGGAGTCGAAGTTCAAGCCGTAGCTGGCGATCTCGTTGAGCGTGTCGTGGGAGACAAAAACCCGCTCGCCGGAGGGTTGGTCGGGGTAGACTAACCAAGCTCGACGGACGCCATAGCGTCGGGCATAGGCGAGCACCTGGACGGCATCACCCGGCTTCGGGGCGCTCTTCGACCGAACCTTGTACTTGGCGTCGAGCACTGCCATCGGCTTCGTGCCGAAGTAAACGACCATGTCTGGACGGATTCCGATGGCTCCCTCCTTGTCGAGCGTCTCCCGCTCTTGTGTGGCCACTCGCCACGGCGCGTCCAGGCGGGCCTGCAACGAGCAGGAGACGAACTTCTCGAAGAGCGGCCACATCTCGATCAGAAAGCTCGCGCCGGTGGAGCTCTGTCCATCAAGGTCGAGCCTGCTCGCCGCGAGGATCATGCTGCATAGAGCGTGTACTGGGCGGTATCTCTCGGTCAGCCGATCGTAGTGAAACCTCGCGATGTCCGCGGGCTGGAGGCTCGATCGCGGGAGCGCGGCGAGCCGATGGCGGAGTCGGAGGACGCGACCGGTGAGCGAAGGCCAGCGGGTGTGGCAGGCTTCGGCTGTCTGGCGGAGGACGGCATTGAAGGCAGAGTCGAGCGTGTACTGCTCGTGCCGACAGTCGAGGCTGGTGCGCAGAGGCTCTGGCCGCCGAAGGTGAGCTGGCAGATCAAGGCGCCCGCGGAGAACCTCTAGGCGTTCGCTCTTCTCTCGGTAGTCGCGACGAAGGCCCGCGGTGAGCAACGCCTCGGTCCGCTGGACAAACGCGGCCACGAGCAGGTCCGCCAAGCCTCCGTCGCCCATGGGTGCTGTGGACTCAAGAAGCTTGGGGATCCCCGCGACCACGGCGATCATCCGACATAGGTTGGTGACCGGGTATTTTGGCGCGAGATCGAGGATGCCCTCGGGGAGGGCGATGCGGCCGACGACGCCTTTGGGCTTGAGCGTCCAACCGCCGGCGACAGGCTTCATCTCGATGAGTTTGTTGAACTCTGCGAGCCGCCGCACGGATGGCTCCGATAGCGCGATGGGGGCGCTGGGCGTCCACTCTCGCAGCTTAATTGTCGGAGCTACAGCGGTCACAGAGGCCTACGCGTTCTCGGAGCTGCGCGAGGGGACTAACGTGTCGTACTCGAAGGAGTCGATGACGTCGTCCTGACCGTGGAAGAGCTCCTCGATGAGCGGTGAGATGCTGCCGCGCCAGATAAGGCGGAGAGTCTCATCGTCGAGGCCGGGTCTCATGAAGTGGCTGTGGCCGATCATGCGGTCCCTGGAGACCCCGTGGTGTCGCAGCTTTTCGTTGAGCTCACGGAGGAGCTTGCTCACCGATCGCATCCGAGGGCACTGGCTGATCAGCGCGTCGCTGGTGACCTTCGCCAGGCCGAGGTCGAGGATCTTGAGGAGCTCGCGGCCGCCCTCGTAGACGAGCATGCAGTTGTCCAGCTTGACGTCGCGGTGGACGACGCTGCGGGCGTGTAGCGCAGCGAGACCTGAGAGGAGCTGCCGCGTCCACTCCACAGCGACCGGCCACGGTACATGGCCCTCGTTGAGGGCGTCCCTGAGCATCCGCCCGCGGAGGAGGGGCATGACGATGAAGGGCATGAGTTCCCCGCGGGCGTCGAGCTCCTCGCCGAGATCGAGGATCGGCGTCAGGTTGGGATGAGTGATCCGCGCGCCGAGCAGAGCCTCTTGTCGGATCCGCCGGCGGGGCTCCTCTTCCCGGGCATATTCTGGGTGGAGCACTTTCACCGCCACCTCCCGCTGCAAGCGGAGATCCCGCGCGGCGTAGACGTTGCCCGATCCGCCGAAGCCGACGAGCTCATCAAGCCGGTAGCGGTCTGCGAGAGTCATCTCGCGAAGGTCTGGTCCGGGCATGGCGAAGGCTCCCTCTGCTTCAGCTCTGTGGTTGGCGTGGCGGTCTCGGCGTGCTGTTCATCCTCGAGTCTGAAATATACGGACCTTTAAATCAGTCTCAATGGGATTGAAAAAGCGGGATTTTGGTGCTTAGAGACTCTGAGATAGGCTTGCTGTGTGACCCGCGGAGCCAGGAGAAGCTCGACGACGTCGCTGAGCTTCTCACCCGTGGCATCATCTACACCGCGATCGGCGAGGAGACTGGGCTAAGCCTCGGCCAGGTCAAGAACCGCGTCACGACGAGCCGCCTCTGGCTCGGCGAAGAGACCGGCGATCCCGCGTGGACCAACGCGAGGAAGAAGACGCCTGTTGAGGCCGGCGTTGAGTTCTGCCGCCGCCGCGGTCTCGCCTTTCGTGACGGCGCTGGGTCGTAGCAGGCGAACGAAGGAGCGTTGGTCTCGCCAGCACAGCGATCGAGAGCGGCCAGCCCCCTCCATCGCCCTCGGAGACGACGGCGGTCGTTACGAAACTTGCACTCCAGCCAGGATGAGTCGCCGGGAGTGACGTAGGGACTCCCGTGTCGCTTGGGTCACCTGCGAGTATAACCGCCGCCGTCACGGGACGACCAAGCAGGTGCCGCTCGAGCACTTCCTCGCCAGCGCCGACAACCTCCGGCCGGTGCCTGAGGACCTCGAGCTCGACGATGTCTTCCTCCACCGCGACACCCGCAAGGTCCGCAACGACGGCACGGTGCGCTGGCGCGGCGGGTACCATGAGCTGGCAGGAGCGCTTCGGCATGAACGCGCTGCCGCTGCCCCGCGGCGCCGCCGGTGAGAGCTTCGCGGTCAAGCGGCTCGACCTCTACCGTATGCTCGCCGCGGATCTCGGCCTCAACCCGAGCCCGCGCGCCCAGATCGTCAACGACATCAAGGCCGCCCTGGTCGCCCTCGTCGACGAGCACAGCGTCGTCCCGATCGTCATCCTCGACGAGCCACGCGCCGATGGTCGCCAAGACCGATCCCGCGCTCCTCGACGCGATGCTCGATCACGGACTCGCGGCCGCGGGAGCACCCGCCGAGCTCGTCACCGCCGAGGCCCGGCTGCTCCTCCATCGCGCGTGCTGTGGCCTACCCCGGCTCGTCAGCCAGCTCCTCCGCCTCGCGCTGCTCCTCGCCGATGAGCAGGCGCTGCCGTCGATCGACGCCTCGGTCATGAACTCGGCGATCACGCTGCTCCACCTCGAGACCCCGAGCCCTCCTCGCGTCTCACCTCCGAAACCCCGCTTTGATCGTGGGACAAAACCCCGTGAATAACGCGAGCCGACACAGGCGCCACCAATAGCCCGCGGGACCGCCGTCACGAGTGCTAGGTCTTCGGCTGGGGACTCGAGTAGCCGCATTAGTGAGGGATCTCGCCCAATCGGAGGTCATCTGGGATCCGCTGGGCGGAGCAGCCCGAGCCCAAAGTGCGAACCGTAGCCGAGGGCGAGGATCGGCCCGCGGAGAGGCGCGTCGAAGCTGATCCTCAGCGACCAGGGTTGTTCGGAGGGGGGCTGCGGCTTGTTGCGGCGACGTCGGCGAACAAATGATTGGAATCCCGCGTCAGTCGCCGCGTCGTGAGGCATGACCTCGATCGATGCGGCAGGGGGCAGGCCGCGCGAGGCGAGCTCTGCCTGGATCTGCGCAGGGATCGGGTGCTTCTTCTTGACGAAGCGAGGGGCGATGAACGGAGTGTGGCTTTGCCAAACCCGCGACTCTTCGTAGAGGTCGATTCGGTTGCGAGCATGGAGTGCGCCACGGATGGTGCTAATGTCTCCGGCCGCGACGAGGGTCGTGGTCAGTCGGTGTCGGCTACGCCGGGCGCGGTTCTCCTCTGTGCCCGGGGAACCGCAGACCGATACTGAACCGATCCAGCGCAGACGCTCGATCGCCTGCTGTGCGACGTAGGTCAGTCCGCACGGCGCGTAGATCAGGATATGATCAATAGGTGCATCGCTGGTCAGCAGCGTTTCGGGGCCGCGGTCTCCAAGGGAGAGCGGGATGTAGTGGGCATGTCGATGGCCGCCTTGGAGAGGCAGGTTTGCGGCGTCACGACCCGTCAGCTCGGGGCATGCTTGACCCTTCTCGACAAGGCTTGCGAGGCCACGGTGAAGCGACTCCATCTGCGGCAACGCGAGGTGGAGCTGGGGCAGGGACTCTCCGCGGATGGCAGATGAACTCAGCGCGATCAGGGCGTACTCGACCGGAGCACGAGGCGTTAGCCGCCGTGTTGGCGCCGGCTGGGCTGCAACGATGGATCCTTCGGGGCGCGTGTAGAGCAGCTTGCGGGAGCCGGGCGGAGCGCTCCATCCCTGGGCTCGCAGCTCCGCGGTCGACTGCAGCATGGCGTCGATGATGCTATTCGGGATAATCGGCGCTACGGGGCCTTTGCGGTCCGGCTGTCGCATCTTTGGCGAGGCCTCGCCGAGGGCGTCAAGCTGTCCATCTCGCCATATCTTGAACCCGGCATCGGTCATCGGGGCCAGGAGAGTGACGGGCTCCGCGTCGGGGTCGATCTCGGGGCCGAGGCAGGGCCGACAGTTGGCACCCCGCAGGGGGCTCGGTGTGACGAAGCCCATCGCCCAGCTCTCGGCTCGGTCGAGGTCGCTCAGGCACTCTGCGAGCTCGGCGAAGAGCATGAAGGCCGCCGGCGAGAGATCGACGTCCCAGCCGACCTTGAGCGTTGCGTCGCCGACCCGGGGGAGGCCGTCGAAGACCCTGGTCGGTTTGTCCTTGGTCGGTGCGCAGTGGCCCGAGTAGGCGACGGTCATGGAGGGTGGCAGCCTATACTCCGGGTGAACGCTGGTGAGCGTGGTGAGAAGCTCGATCGCCGAAGGCGGAAGATCATCCGCGCGCCAGCCGAGCCTGCTCATGCCGGTGGCGAGGAGCGCTCGGCAGATCCGCCAGGGGCTAGGCGGCCACTCGACATGGCGCCCGTTGACGTGGGTCCCCGAGGGCTCCACTTTGGCGTGTTCGTCTGGGACGGTGATGGTGAGGGTCGGCATGGTTGGGCCTACTTCGTTCCCTTGGAGGCGGACGTCCTGGACAGGGGCTCTCCGGTCATTTTCTTGTGCTCCTCGCCTGTGACGCTCTCTTCGTAGGGCACGGGTCTCCCGGCGTGCCCAGGTGGCGAACGTCACCAACCCTGGGCAGGTGCTCCTCGTACGTAGTCATTGAAGTCCACGCTCTCACAGGTCGCAGCCGAGCGCCTCATACGTCAGCTCTCGACCCTCCTCGAGCGATCCCTCTGCGAGGCATTCGAGGGCCAGATCAAGAGCTTTCAATGAACGGCGAGCCTGGGTCGCGATCTTCTTGCACTCTGGGGTCTTGATGCCCTTGAGTACGTTGTTCTCTGGGATCGCCGGATCGAACGCACAGGCCGCATACTTTCCAGGCGCTCTATCCTCATGGTCAAAGAGGGTGCACCAGATCGCGTACTGATTGGGAATATCACCGAGCCAGTCAAGCGTGGCTCGGACGATGCCCGAGAGGCTTCGAGGCGCATCCTTGTTGGCGACAAGGATCATCGCGATGGTCTCGATCCCGTAGGAGTGGAGCTCAACCTCAAAATTGTTGCGCCAGACCTTGAGCGCTCGGATCGCTCGCCTCAGCGGAGTGCCTGGCCCATCGAGCTGGTCGAGCGCGATCAGCTGTCTCCGGACTGAGGTCTGGAGCCAGCGACCACTGCCTCGCTGAGGGATCCAGCAGATCCTTTCGTCATTGTCGTTGTCATCGTCATCGCACATAGCAGGGACGACGTCGATGTTGACGCTGTCCTGCCCCCCGTAGAGCACACCCACAGAGTGGGTCTGCCGCCGGATCTGGTTGTTGCGATTGTCAATGTGGACACGGAAGGTCTGCTCCAGACGTTCCTCCATCAGCCTGAGAACGGTGCTTGGTGCATAGAGCTTTCCGCTCGCGTTGAGCCAGTCGGAGGGCGAAAGGTAGACCAGCATATCGACATCCGAGAGCGGGAGGGTTCCGGTCGCCTTGGCGATCGAGCCGCTGAGATCATAGTCAAAGGCTCCCATGTCAGGGTCGTTGAGCAGCACTCTGCCCACGCGATTTGCCCTCTTTCGAGCGAGCTTGGCGACCCGAGCCCGTGGAATGTAGTCCTTGACGACCTCGTTGAGGTAGCGGTTCAGCAGGGACTTCGCAGTCATGTCCAGTGATCCTCTCTCGACCTATTGCCCCGTCCCGTCGGCAGGACCGCCTTCGAGAGCACGGGTCAGCGCTTTGACCCACTTCTTATCGTTCTTGAGCGCCTTCTTGACGGCCTTCTTGCCGAGGACCACAAGGCATCGCTCGGCGATCGCCCTGTGCTCATGCGTGGGGGCGAGGGCGAAGATCTCCGGCAGTGCGTCGCCCGCGGTGTTGACGGCGAGGTTGCCGATCATCTGGGCGAGCTTTTCCTCTCGCTTTTTGGCGATAGCCTGCGCTGCGATCACCTCCGCCTCCGCTTGCTCCTCCGCGGTTTGGTGCTGGAGCGCAAGGCGGCCATAACCAGCCGCTGTCTTCGCGCCGATACCCTCCTCGCGGAGCGCGAGCTTCAAGATCCCCATCGCGGCGTCAGTCCATTGTGGCGGACCCTCAACCACGAGCAGGTACGACCCGCGAGCCGTGACGAATGGGACAGGATTGGGGTCGTCCGAGTCTGCAGGGGGCGGCGGCTTCTCGGGGGTTGTGTAGTACTGCCCGTGATGGACGGTCATCACGTCGAGATCGAGCGGGAGATCGGCGTCCTGCTCGGGGATCCAGAGGGCGTCATGAAAGGCGACGCCGCCCGCCTCGGTGTGCTCGCCGAAGAGCGCACGAAAGCTCGCCCCGGAGGGCCGCCAGGCGTCGTCGGAGAGCCGGTTTCGAGCATAGCTCGCGGCGAGGCCCTTGAGCGCCGAGCCTGGGATGAGCGGCGTACCGTAGGTGTGGTGGAGGGTGATCGCGACCTCGAGAACCGAAGCGGCGCCGAGCCCTACAGCCATTCGCCCTCGGACCTCGGCGCTCGCGCAGACAGCCGCGCCCTCCGCCTGGAGTCGATCAAAGTGAGCTCGCCAGCGGGCAAAGTGGGATCTGTAGGCCGCGGGGACCTTGAGGGTACGCAGCATGCCCTTGATGTGGTCTTGGCGCGTGCCCTTCTTCTCGCCATCGGCCTTGGTCTTGTCGTGCGCGGGCAGAAAGCGGTCGAGCCAGAGTCCTGCGTGTGTCGTGGGATCAGGCCGGAGGGTCTGAAGGACAGCTCGAATCGGCCGCTCGTCGGATGACGGGGAAGAGGCTGGGGGCGCGGCCCGTTGGTTCCTCCCAGGGGGCTCTGAGCCGTTCGTCCGACCGTGCTGCGATCGCCGGCTCATCGGTCTTCCTCCATGTCTTCGGTCGGCTCGATCCCGAGGACGGAGCGTGTGAGGCGGGCGTACCACTGGAGGGTGGCTCCGGCCTCGCGGGTGAGGTGAAGGTAGACCTTCAAGTCTGCGCTGCGAACACTGGCGCAGAGCGAGCTCGCGTCTCGGATTGTCGGGTCAACACGGGCGAGTTGGTCGGCGACATGCCCGAGGAGGTGGAGCTCGGGCCTGGCCGGATCCGATTTTCCGCGAGATTGGACAAAGTGGAGGGCCTGGCAGAGCCCCGCTGTCCGGACGAGGATCGGCAGCTTGAGCGCGAGAGTCCCGTACCGGCTCTGATCGGCCTTCGGTAGGGCCAAGACCTTCTGAATGTGATCGTACGCCTGGGTCGCGCGGGTCTGTTCGAGGTTCATCGGCTTCCCCCTGTGATGCTCAGGCGGCAGAGGCCTCGGCCTGTCGACGCCTTACCGCCGAGCTGGACAAACGTGCCAGCGGTGGTCTCGTTGAGATGCTCGACCAGCGCCTCGGCGCGTCGGGCAGGGGCGCCGCTACGCCGCGCTGGCACGTCGCTGGCGAGGACAAGCCCGAAGAGCACGGATTCGGCGGGCAGAGACTCTTCGTACCACAGCGCCCCCTTATCGACAGTCTTGCTGTCCTCGTTGAGGCGAATCCTCGCTCGAACCTCGGTCGCGGACTCCATCAAGGTCGACATGACATCATCGTGGACGATGCACAGGCGCTCCGGGAGATCGAGGTCGAGCGCCTGGGCTACGTGCTCGAGGAGAGCCGACAAACCCTTGTCGCGCTTCGCCTTGAGGTCGAGGTCTTCAAGGACGACCTGGCCCTCCCCATCGTGGGTCAGCAGAGTGCTCTCTGAGACGAGACAGGCGTCCAGGGTGAGCTTCCGAAGAGAATCCAGCGTCCGAAACGGAGCACCGCTCTCGCTGAGGTCACGGGCGAAGCGCATCAAGAGGAAGGGTGACGTCACCCAGGCGAATGTTCCCCAAAGGCTGCGGACCGGGAGGAGGAGCAGGTGTGCGTCCGCGAAGTGGACAGCGCCGGCATGCTCGCTGGCGTTTGGCGTGTCGGGGCCGAAGATCTGAGCACGCCACTGCGGATCGCTCACGCGAGCTCGGAGGGCGCCCTTGATCGACGAGCCCGGCACTAGCGGGATCCCTGTGGGGCGCTCTCGGGCGATCGGAAGGTCGATCGCCCCGACCGCCTGTCCTGTCCCCGCGTGGAGAGGCGAGAGGGTGTGGATGAGTGTGAGTCGAGTCGTCATCGCGTGTTGTTCTGTGACGGTGTTGCGAAGTAGCGGAGGAAGGATTCGAGGGGATCTGCGACCCCGCCCAAGGGGCGGATGGAGCGGGCCTCGCTCGGTCGGAGGTGCTGCGTGACCTGTTTGGAGAATGGTCGCTGCGCACGGTCCTTACCCGAGAGCGTCAGGTCGTCTGGAGGGGCTGTGTTGGCGAGCATCACGGCCATCGAGCGGTACGTTTTTGTCCCAGCTTTCGCGGGTCTGAGGAGCAGCGGCGAGGCGAATCGATGAAGACCGTCAGCGGGCGTCAGCGTCGCGTCGTTCGGGTCGTTGCGCGTGCTGAAGTGAAAAATGATCGGCAGGCCAAAGGCCGCTCGCGGGAACTTGTCGGCGGTGTCGCGCGGCGCGTGTCGCTCCGCATTGTGCCCCGCGTGAACACGGATCGCATCGGCCTCAGGCCAGTAGCTCCGACCTGGTCGCTTGGTCTGTTTGTTGATCGGGGCGCGTCCAGTGCCTGGGCCCTGACGGAATCTCTGGAGGGCATCGACAGCCTCGGCCCAAGCCTCGTCGCTCGTCTTGTGGCTCCCGGCGAATGCAACCTTGGCGCCGCACAGCGAGGGAACCTCGGCGATCCTGGGTCGCTCGTTGAGCGACGCGAGAAACTCCTCGACGGTGGTCTCGTCCGCTGGTGTCACGCGCTCGATGGCTCCAAAGCCCCGCCGAGTTCGGCCGCCGAGTCCGCCGAAGAGCGACCAGGCTTGGAGCGCCTCCATGACCTCGTTGCGCGCGGCGCTCGGGATGCGGAGCGAGAGGGTGATCGGCTCGGACTTGAAGCGCCATAGGACACCCGGTTGTTCAGTGCTCTCTTCCGGAGGTTTTAGCGGAAAAATGGCGTAGGCAAGCTTGCGGTGCTCGTGGATCGCCGACCACCGACCGTTCCTACCCTCCGTGAACACTTGAACGCGGGCCGGTGGTCGGGGTTGGTCGTCGACCCGGATCGAGATCGCGGAGGGCTGCGAGGTTGAGCCCCAGAGTTTCGCCTCAGCATCGCGCAGCTCCTCGATCGAGGTCGCTCTTACACGATTACACGCCCGCCACCAAAACCGGAGCTGACCGCGGATCGAGGGGACGCGGATCGGTGTCTGCGGATCGAAGGGCTTGTCGGGACCCTTGACCTCGACGCCGCCGCCGAACATCGGCGTGATGAAGCGGAACGCGTACTCGATCTCGTCGGAGGCATCACGAGCAGGATCCTTCGCGCGCGCGAGCGAGGCTGGAGAGCCTACATTTGTCTTGAGAGGCATTGATCAATCGCTCCAGGTGCCGATGGTCGTCAGGCCGAAGCCATCGAGGCGGTCTTGACTCGCGTCGGAGATCGTTTGCAGCCATGTCGCGTCGACCCAGGCGCGGATCTCAGCGTCACTCCCTTTGAGCTCGACGAAATAGACGCTGCCGGCTGGGGCCATCCGTCGTGTCGGCTTGGGCCCTCTCTTCTGGAGATCCCAGCCAGAGATGACCTGCGGGGAGGGGACGCAGGCTGCACGGACGGTCACGCGGAGAGCCGAGTCGCTCGGCCATTGGCTGCCGGACCAGCCTGGAAGCGCCCCCTGGGCGAAGATCGCGGGGGTGACGAGGAGCAGGCGTGCTCTTCGGTCGGCGATGATCCGCGCGATCAAGGGCTCCGGTACCCGCGGCCACGGACAGCGCTCCGGCGCAGCCCACCAGCGAGCGATGCGTCGTTCGCCGCCGAGGGGCGCGGCTTCGCGGCGGAGTGTGAGCTCCTCGCCCTTCACCCGGCCACCAGGAGTGCGGATAGAGAGCGCCAAGTGCCGTGTATCGGAGAGCTTCGGCGGGCCTCCGGGGTAGAGAGCGGGGAGGTCGAGGAAGCGGAGGCCGACGGTCTCGAAGAGCGCGCCGTCCTCTGCGACGCGCTCGCCTTGCCGCATGCTGACGTGCATCCGAGACTCTCTGGGGAGACCTCCTGCGCCGAGCTCATCCAGACAGGAGACCGTTGGGGTCTCCCCGAGCAGCCATTGTGTATAGGTGGACTCGCGCCAGAAGGGAGTCGGCGGCAGGCGGGGCTTGCGACTCGGCAGCGGGGACGTCGGGAAGAGGGGCCGAAGTCCGACCCGCTCGATGTCGCCGATGCACTCCCCCTCGGCCAGATCGCGCGGGCTGAGGCGGATGATCGACGGCTCACCAGCATCGTTCTCACGGACGAGAGCGTCGCGAGGAGCGGGCAGGAGCCAGTCGACGACGGTGCCGGCGGCCGGATCGATCTCGGCGAGGATAGGGCCGTGTACCGGGATTTTAAGGAGCTGTTGGAGGCCCGCCGAGTCTCCGCGGAGGGTGAACGCACCGCTCGCGGGATCTGTGGCCAGACGACCGCGAGCTGCACCTGCGAGGGTCCCCGGAGAGGGAAAGTCCATGGTCTCGATCGGAGAGTTTCCGCCGAGCGGTCGACCGTCGCGAAAGATGAGCGGATCGCGTCCTTCGATGATCCAGGGGCTCATGGCTCGACCTCCTTCGGCGCGGTCGCGAGCGAAGCCGCGTCCGCGAGGATCTTGCTGATCAGGAGGCGGGAGATGAGCTCGGGATCGTTCGGCTCTAGGTGGCGCATGGTCTCCTCCGTGAGGTCCTGAGATCCACGTTTTGCCCGCTTACGAGCGAGGGTCCTGTAGAACTCGGCGTGTACGATCGCGTCGAGTTGGGCCTGACGCTCGGGACCTGGGCTCTGTCTCAAGCGGGCGAGCCCTGCAAGGTCGTGCGCGAGCTTTTCTGGGATCGCCTCCTCGAGGTGCAGGTCGATAAACTCTCTGAGCGTTTGATCGACCTTCTCATCCCATCCGCCCACGCTCTCGACCGCGGGGCCAGAGCGCTTGTGGAGAACGATCGCGAGGGAGTTCCTGTCCCGCTTGGCCAGCTTCTCTGCCTCGCGGGCGGCCTCTAGCGAGCGCGTCATCGGGTCCATGAAGTGGCAGATCGAGATCCCGACCGAGAGGGTCGGGGGTTCGTCGTCGCCGTACTCGCCGAGCTTGGAGCGGAAGTCGTCAGCGAGGGCGCGCGCGCACTCGATCGTCCTGTGTAGCGGGACGAACGCGAGCACATCGTCGCCACCGGCGTAGATGAGCTCTCCGCTGTGGTCGCGGAGGATCTCTCGGGCGTTGCGCGCGAAGTCATCGAGCGCCATCGACAGATCCTTGTGGGCCTCGACGGTCGCGACCCGCTCGATCGCCGCGCCGATATGATCTCCGTCGGCGACGAGGATGGCGATGTAGGGGAGGGGAGTCCCCGTGAGCTTGAGGAGCTTGCGCAGCGCCGGGAGGGCCTCATCGAGCGCGGGTCGCTGCTCCTCCTCCGGGAGGTGGGCGAGGCGCTCCGAGATCCTTGACTCGAAGAGCAGTTGCCCGTCATGCCCATCGAGGAAGGGGTCTCGCCATTGAGGGTGGACTGTGTGATCGAGCTCGGCACCATGCCCGTCGAGGATCGCGAGGTAGTCCTCCCATAGCTCGCGCGCCTTCGCCTTGAGCTCCGAGGGGAGGTTGTTGATCCTTTCTAGGGTCGGCAGGGCGGCGAGGTGGGGAGTGCTGAAGAAGAGGTGATCGTGGCCCTCATCGCTGTCTTTGTCGGGGCCGTCCCGGCGGCTCCCATGCCGCTTGAGGAGGCCGACTCCGCAGAGCCGCTCGGCTTCGCTCACCCTAAAGAGGCCCCGCTTGCCCTGATGCTCATGGGGGCGGCCGCGGTAGAGCGCCTCGTCGAGGACCGACTCGCGGAGGCCGTCGAGCGACGACTTGGGCTGCGACCCGGTCGGCCACGGAGGCTGGCACCACAGTCGTGTGTTCTTGGCGGCGGCCAGGAGCGCCTCGCCACGGCGGCGGGCGGCGGCATAGCCCTGGGATGGATCGATAGGGACGCTCACCCACTGGGTCTCGATGAGGTCCTCGAGCTGCATGTCGGCGAGCGCACGGTCGAAGCTGGGCTTGTCTCTAAACGCCTCGTCTCGGAGCGCATGGAGGCGAGCGCGGACTCCGACCGTCATGCGATCTGCGATCGTGGCAGGGGCGCGGTCATCCGGGAGCAGCGCGACGATCTTGTTGGCGACCGACATCGCCGAAGCGGGATCGAGCTCCTCGGCCTTGCGCGGCGCGGGGAAGATGAGAGCGTCCAGCTCGCACTCGCCGGCGAGGGCCTTTGCAGCGGCCTTGCTGAGCTCGCTGAGCAACCACGAGCCGAACCACAGATCGCGGCAACGCTTCGCGGTCGCGATGAAGTCCTGGACCGGACCAAGTGTATATATGAAGAGGTTTGGCATCGTCTCGAGGGTTTCGCGAGGCGCACGTCAGCGCGACTCTCCCAACAATAGTCGCAGGGGCGGCCGGATCGATCCCCAACAATGTGGACTCGGTCGCCTTATGGTGTATTCGTCGAGCTGGGGCGGGGAGGAGGGCGAGGACGAGGCCAGGAGCATCGCCCGTGATCGAGGCTGTGAGGGACAGGGCTGGCCGTTGGCTTGCCCGCTCGGAGAGCTTCGTGGGCGGTGGATGTATGGTGGATAGGCCAAGTCTGTCGTTTGCCTCAGACTAGTAGTCGCGGGACGTGGGCGATCGATCCCCGGTCGGGATCAGATATTTGAAATTGCTTGTGGGGGCTGTGGACCGCGAACCGCGGAGCAGAGGGATGTTTTGCTATTTGCGTACTCTCCGATCCATTGGCGGCACGTCTGTCGGCTAAGCTCAATTCGCAGCGCCCCACGGATGCGACGATCCGGCAGGATCGTCCGCTCCTTGTATCTCCTCAGCGTTCAAGGCAAGGTAGGCGCTGATATCTGCTACAGAGAGGTGGTCGCAGATGCTCCGGCAAGCAAGGGCGGGGCCAACTCGTCCGAGCGTGCCGAAGAACGCACGAGGGGGGCGAACGTCGAGATCCCCGGGCTTGCGTGCGTTTCTCAATATTTGAGGTGCTAGCGGGTGCTAGCGGTGATTTCTTTCAACCGAATAGGCGAAGAAGATGGTAGGTTGCGAGCCGATGGATCAGCCTGCGTGCTTAATGCTCCTGATTACCCTGCAATGTCAGGGACTCCCGAAGGGGGGTCCTCCGCCTCGATCTTCGAGGCGGCCCCGTTGAAGCATCTTCGAGATGCGATAGCCCTGCTTTTCGGCATAGCACCTCCGCCTCGATCTTCGAGGCGGCCCCGTTGAAGCCTCCAAGCCTTCGAGGGCGCAGAGGCTGAACTTCCCCCTCCTCCGCCTCGATCTTCGAGGCGGCCCCGTTGAAGCAGCTCCTTCGGTTTGTTCTCGGATTCGCGGGCGGGCGGGCCTCCGCCTCGATCTTCGAGGCGGCCCCGTTGAAGCACCTTGTCTCCGGCGAAGAACTTCTTCGCGGTGGCGACCTCCGCCTCGATCTTCGAGGCGGCCCCGTTGAAGCCCGTTCGCGAAGTCCCCTGGCACCGCCTGGGTACCCTCCGCCTCGATCTTCGAGGCGGCCCCGTTGAAGCGCGGGACGCAGGGCGGTGTCGGCTACGACACCGCCCCTCCGCCTCGATCTTCGAGGCGGCCCCGTTGAAGCCGAGCGTGACCAGCCCTTCCTCGAGCAACGGCGTCCTCCGCCTCGATCATCGAGGCGGCCCCGTTGAAGCTAGACGCCGAACTCGCTGCGGTAGCTCGCCCCGTCCCTCCGCCTCGATCATCGAGGCGGCCCCGTTGAAGCGTGTCAGCGAGCGCCCTCTCGTGCCTCGCGGCCCTCCTCCGCCTCGATCATCGAGGCGGCCCCGTTGAAGCATGAGGGAGCACGTGTTGCAGTGGACCCTCGGCAGGTCCTCCGCCTCGATCTTCGAGGCGGCCCCGT
>Ga0316189_10000931_pt1 | contig 29195 bp, 22 predicted proteins | sample LowCovwburrow_MG_FD_204930 | JGI IMG/M metagenome (GOLD analysis project Ga0316189, IMG submission 204930) | Coastal sediment microbial communities from Maine, United States - Lowes Cove worm burrow | ecosystem: Environmental > Aquatic > Marine > Coastal > Sediment | place: USA: Maine...
GCGAAATGGCGTACTGGAGAAAACCGTTATAGAGATCTTCCTCGTTATCGTTGTTGTCTCTGAAGCCGTCGGTCTCGTAGTGGAACTGGCCAACGCTGTAAGAGAGTTTTTTGTGAATGCCCGAGACAACGGCATCGTTGCCCCAGGTATCGTTATTGCCGTAGAGCCCGTTGAGCTGCGCGCGTATGCCGTCACTGATGAACATCGGGTTGTATTCGTTGTAAGCAGCCGCCAGAGGGCCCGAATTTTCAAGAATGGCCAGATTGGCTTCTGCCAGTTGCGGCTGCAGGGGGGTAAAGTTGACCGGCGCCAGAAGCTGAGACTGCAACAGCTCGCTGGTGCGCGCAATATTGTACCTTGGCAACGCCACGTAGCTGTCGGACAGGAAACGGTGAGCGGAGAAGTTGTCAGGGGCAATGGTAACCGACTTCCAGCCCTCCACCAGCGCAGGCTTATCAAAGCCCAGGTCCTGGAAAATGCGCGCCTGATTGACAGAGCGTGCTGCCAGGTCATCGTCCAGCAGCAGCGTCGATCGATACACGGCCCGTTTTTCATTCAGCTGTATCGATTTCTGCAGATCCTGCAGCGCTTCGACAGGACGATTCACGGTTTGTTTTCGAATGGCATCATAAAACCACGGCGTCGGGTCATTGGGATCCAGCTGTTTGGCCATTGCCAGCTCAGTGGCGGCAACACTATCGCGTTTTTCTTCGAAATAGGCCTTGCCCAGATAGCTGCGGATCAAACTGTTGTTGGGGTCGAGACTGGCTGCCAGTTCGATCTGGCCACGTCCCTGTTCGAGCTTGCCCTGGCGGATAAGTGACAGACCCAGTCCGAGCCTCGATAACGGATCGGTCTGATCCAACTCAATCGCCCGTGTAAAGGCCTCTTTGGCCCGGCTAATCCTGATCCGGGTCAGATACGCAAATCCGAGCACACTCTGGGTGCGCGCCAGCCCGGGATCTTTTTGTGCGGCCTGCCGGGCGGCATCGAGGGCTTTGCCGAGCTTACCAACCGACAGGTACAGTTCCGCCAGCCGCGCCCGCAGCAAAGCATCATCGGGCCGGGAGGCCACTGCCGCCTGCAGCGTCGCCAAGGCACCCTCCACGTCAAACCCGGCCTGCTGCGCGTAGGACAGCGCCAGCGCTGCGGCGGGATTCTGCGCATCGGCTGCCACTGCGTCCTGTGCCAGCTCCAGTGCCTGAGCGGGTTGATTCTGCACCACAGCAATTATGCTCAGCAGCGCGAGCACATTGCTGTCGCCAGGATTGATAGCTGCAGCCGAAACCAGGTCACTGCGGGCTTCCGCCACACGGCCGACTGTCAGGCGCAGAGAAGCGCGATAGGCGTATACATTAACCAGCTCCGGCTGATTGGCCGGCAGAGGATCAATCTGCTGCAGCGCAGTGTTCACATCACCGGACTGGTAGGCTTGCAAGGATTGTTGCACCGGCTGCCGCCATTGTTCGGGTAGCTTCGCAAACCGGTTGGCGTCGAAATCCATAATGACCGGGTAATACAGCGCCCACTGGACCGCATCCCGCGGCCGCACGACAGTCTGCAGGACCGGCGCCTGCGACGCAGCGGCGACAGCGGCCTGACCACTGGTCAGGACCACTTCGCCCTGTGTATTGCGAGCTGCCACCTGGCCTTCGAATACGGTAATCTGTGCACTTTGTTCACGCACATCGACGACAAACTCGGTGCCCTCCACCGCCGCATTAACGAACGGTGTGACAACTCTAAAGGACTGTTTTACGCGACTGATGAAATGTGCAACGCCCTGAACCAGGTTTAGCCACGCCGGCTGATCCGGTTGCAGACCGGTAAAGGTGACTGTGGTATTCTGGTCCAGCCGTAAAATGGTGTGATTATTGAGTATCAAGGCGGCGCGACTGTTGTCACGCACGCGCACCTCATCGCCCTCGCAGAAGACATCGGCCCGTTGCACCGTATGCCATTGAAGCGTTCCAGCGAGACGGTGTTCCACGTTACCTTGAACTGACGCCGCCTGTGCCACCCACGGGTCGCAGCCCTCGGCTGCAGTGGCCGCCGGCAGCCCCGCCAGATAACACAGCACCGCTAACAACAGGATACCGCAACTGTTTACGCAATGGCGGTTGTGCTTCACGGCACCTCCGTCCCCATCATATGGATGTTTCCTTATGCTTTTTTCGGCATCCTAATGTTAAGGGTAATTCACAGGATATGGCGATACTGCCCTCAATCTCAAAGAGTATAGTAGCTTTCTGCAAAATTGCAGGTTTTCGCAAAAAAGAACTGCCGGGGCTATTTTCGGTCCAGATAAACAACCGCATCCCAGACCTGAGGGGGGTGCAGCGCGTGCTGTTTACACAGTTCAAGGTAAAATCTCGTTGGGCCATCCGCGGGAGCGGTTTGCAGAATGCCCTCGAATATCGCCACCGCCTGCTGCCATGCCTGATTTCTATAGGCCGCCAGTCCCTTGGCAAAGTCTTGTAACCGGCGCTCCATGGCCAGGTCCAGCTCACCGATGCGGCCGAGCAGCTCATGCAGCGCAACCGGTTGTTGTTTCCCCACCAGGCGAAAACTGCCCAGTTCCCGTGTAACAAAACCCGTAATACCTTCCATTACCGCCTGGGAGACCAGAATGCCGGTATTCAAGGTCTTGTTGACCCCCTCGATGCGGGACGCAGTATTGACGATGTCGCCCACTGCCCGGTACTCGAAGTGGTCCATGGCGCCCAGGTTACCCAGTGCCAACACACCGGCGTGCAGACCGATACGGGTCGGCAGTTGTGCGTCATTACCGGCATTAAACCTGTCAACATTGCGCGCGATTTCAACAGCAGCATGACAGGCCTGGGCCCGCAGGTTGATGTCGCTTTCAGGGGTGGACCAGATCGCCAGCATGGCATCGCCGATGACATCCGACACAATACCGCCGTGGGCACGAACCGGTTCAAACAGCACCTGATAGTATCGATTCATATAGGTTTGTAATGCATCGGGCGCCATGGATTCCGCGAGTCGCGTGTATTGCTCCGCGTCGGTAGCAAGACAAATTCCATACTGAAGTTCATGCTGGGTATGCAACGGTCCGGTTGCGCGCAACAATTTATCCACCACTTTGTCAGGAAGGTAGTGCCCGAACGCCTGACGAACACGATTGCGCTCCTGGTTGGCTTCCCGATACCCCAGGGCAAGCCCGACGACAAGGGCAAGGGGGCTTTGAATCAACAGCGGTACAGCAATCGGCAACCACAACTGATGGGTTTGAAAGGCAGTGAAAGATACCACGCCGTAAGCGGCCGCCAGCAGAACGCTCAGTCCAATAGATCGTAATGCCGAGGAACGGCGACTCAAGGTCGCAGCGACCAAACCGTAGCCAACGATAAGCGCCATAAACAGCAGTGGATCCAACGGCCGGATGCTCGTGTGCGTCAAAAGGTTGGCAAATGCCGTGGCAGCGATCTCGACACCACTGACATCCAGTCCGTTGGACTGCGAGTAGACCGTGTAAAAACCGTCTGTCTGATTCGGCTGGAAACCCTCGGACTGACCGATGAATACCGCCTTGCCAGTGAGATCCACGGGCCGATCGGCCGCTTGCAATATGTCGGCAGACGGGATCGTAGTAATACTGTAAGGCGGCCCATAGAAATTGAGATAGTGTAGATTGCCGGCCTGATACAGTCGTATCATCGCCACAAGTCGGCGGCGAACTTCCGGGTCTGTGACCAGGCGAGGATTCAAATGCAATCGGTCGAGCAGAGACGACCCCAGGACCGGCCTCTCAGCGAACAAGACCTTTAATCGATCCATCATTCCTGGCAGACCCTGATTCAACAGGATCTCTTGTTTGCTGATCGGCAGTTCCTCCGCAGCTTCCGGATTCACCTCGCGCAACAAACGCATAAAATCGTCGTAAGCGTCCAGCGCATAGAATTGCAATACTATCGCCGGCAAGGTAGGCGTATCGCCGGCGCTGCGACGGAAGGTCCAGAACTGACTCACCTTGATTTTGCTTTTCGGCAGCGCGAACGGCGCACTGGCCACGACAGACGATGCGATATCCGCTGTCGGCGCCAGCAGACGTTCAACATTGACGGTGCCGCCGCGGGTCTGCATCGGCGCTGATAAATTCAACGCATCACGCTGCAGGTATGCATACACAATAACATTCCCGGCACGTGATATTGCCCTTGCCAGCGCACGATCTTCCTCCCCGGTGCGCGCCTCCTTAAAAAAGACATCGAATGCAATAACACTTGCGCCGGCCCCGGCCAATCGATCGACCAGCTGTGCATGGACTGAACGTGGCCAGTTCTCGAGTTCCAAAGGAAGCCCCAGACGGTTTGCGGATGCCTTATCAAGGTTAACCACTACCACCTCGGGCGGCGCCGGCCTTTGGCCTTGCGCTCTTATCATAAGGTCCAGACCCAGATTTTCCTCCAGATCGAAACCGAACAGGCCAAAGTAAACCAGCAACCCCGCGACAGCGACAAAGATTCCCAAGCCAAGAGATCTAGCTAAACGACGCATGGTCCTGTATTCAGTAAAGCCTTTCAAAGGTGAATACTCCACCGCATCCGTGGCGAGTTCGTAATTATTATTTGAAAACGATAACTTAGACAGTCTTGTTCCTGAACGCAACCTTCCCTGAGTCACGCTTCCAAGAAGCGACAAGTCACAATGTGAATATTTCACAAAACCGCAATGCAATGTGTTACAGCGAACGGAACCTCTCCCCTGTACCTTGGAATCGTACTTGAAGTACAGGCATCCACACCACGGAGAGGAGACACACCGATGAAATCTCGCAGATCTGTAATTCCAGCAGCAGTCATTTTATTCGCTTCGACCCTGCAGGCTGCCTATGCAGATGGCAAATCCTGGCAAATGGCACATCTGTTTGAGCCGAGCCCGGCACAGGTTGAGCGCGAACAAACACAACGTGTGATGATTTACCATGGCATGAAAGACACCGACATCAATCGGGCCATGGATGAACAGTTCGACCGGATTGAGACCATGATGTTTACCGGTACCATTGTGACGGACGACACGGGTCAGCCGCTGCGTGACCCCACAACCGGTGATGTCGTCACAGAAGATGATGGTTGCTAACGCTGGTGGACTACCTGGTTAAAACCCAGGTAGTCGGAATAACACACAACCCATTGTTATTCCTGCAATTGTGCAATCGAGTGGAATTCGCCATGCGCACCATGCGTGCAATCCCCGAGCCCGTCTGGAAGGCATTGGCGATCCCGGCTTAAAGTTTTCTGCGTTGCCTACCGAAGAACACAATGATGAATTTCGTATAAGTCGGGTCGCGCTCTATGGAAATGCCACACGTTATTGGTTCAACCAACACGACACCTGAGGAGCTGATCAGCCAGACCACCGAGCTGGTTTCCCTGCCTGATATCTATGTCCGTATCAAGGCAGTGATTTATGATCCCGACTCCACAATGACCGATGTTGCCAATGTCTTGTCTCATGACCCGGCGATCTGTGCCAGGATGCTTAAAGTCGCGAACAGTGCATTCTTCGGTGCTTCCTCGAAAGTTGAAACCATCAAGGCGGCCGTCCGTCTGCTCGGTACTCAGCAGGTCCATGACCTGGTACTGGCTGCAACTATAACCAAAACCTTTCCCGCTATTCCTGACAATCTTATCAGTATGGAGGATTTCTGGGTTAACAGCGTCCGCTGCGGCCTGCTGGCGAGGCTGCTGGCTGAGCAGTGCAATTTGGCGGATGGGGAGCGGTTCTTCGTCGGAAGCCTGTTACACGACATGGGACACTTGATCATGTATCAGACCGTACCGGAGGAATGCCAGGAAGCACTCATTACTGCACGCCAGAATAATCAGCCGCTGTATATGGTGGAGCGCGACATCGTAGGCTGTGACTATGGGCAGGTGGGTTCACAGCTCATGCAGAACTGGAATTTTCCGGAGAGCTGGGTTCAGGCCGTGCGTTACCAGAATGAACCCGCCAACGCGCCGGACTTTTCCTTTGAGGCGGCGATTATGCATCTTTCAGTAAGAATGAAAGACATGGATAGCGCCGCCGAGGCACCGGCCAGAGACCTGAGTACGATCGATCCAATCGCCTGGGAGATCACTGGCTTATCCGAGGACATGGTCGAGCCGTTTTTGATTGCGGCCGATGAGCAACTCGGTTCCGCAGTAGAGACCTTCTTCCCGGAGTACCGTCAATATCCCTAGCCGCTAGAAGCGCTCAATGCTGAAAGGCTCCATGGATAGATCTGTCTGACCGTCCAGTATCAACTGCGACATGATCTTCCCGACTACCGGGGATAGCTGAAAACCATGTGCGGAAAAACCAAAGGCATGGTAGGCATGTGGTGACGCACTGCTCCTGCCGATGACGGGCAGGTTGTCAGGCATAAAGGCTTCGATACCGGCCCAGGTGCGCACGATGCGCGTATTTTCCAGTTGCGGAAACAGGGCCATGACGGTGCGTGCACTGACGGCAAGCCTGGCCCAATTCATTTCGGTACGTTGCTGTGCAATATCCAGCTCCGCCAGGTGGGCGCCGCCGATCAGCACTGTGCCATTCTGCATTTGCTTGAAGGACAGCTTCCTGCTCGCAGCTCCGATCACCGGTTCCATGAACCGGGGCAGACGTTCGGTAATCATCAGCATTGGCGCACCGGGTCTGACGGGCGCCGTATCGCCAAGTGCAGCTGCGATATCACCGGCCCAGGCGCCCGCGCAGTTGACCAGCACCGGTGCGCGGAACTCGCCCTTCGGTGTGCTGACTTGCCATTCACCTGCACTGTGCACCAGTGCATCAACGCGGGTCGAGGCACGGAATTCAACACCCAGTGAACGAGCCTTGCGACGGAAGGCATCCAGCGCATGAAACGGACGGCCGTAGCCATCATTGCGGCAGATCAGCGCACCCTTGCAGTGCGGGGCTAATACCGGCACCAGTTTGTACAGTTCCTTTCGGCCGATGATTTCCTCGTGTTCAAACCCCAGAGCACGAACCATCGCGGCACGCTCCTCGAGCGCCAGCATGTCTTCAGAATTCTCCGCAACCCGAATCTGGCCGGGAAAATGTGTATCGCAATCGGAATCGACCAGTGCCTCGATGTTATGCCACATCTCTGCGGCCGCGACAGATAACGGGACTTCAGCCGGATCGCGGCTGAGTTGTCGCAGACCGCCGGCATTGACACCGGAGGCATGACGGCCAGGACTGTCCTTGTCCAGAACGGTGCAGCGCGTGCCGCGCATCGCCAGCTGCAGAGCTGTTGAGAACCCCATCAGACCGCCACCGATGATCAGCACATCACTCTTCATTCCATTTCCTCGGGAAACAGACTGGCGAGCTGACCCAGCGTCAAGGGTGTTACCGGTGGACGCCCTCGATAATGACCATCCCGGGCGATGCTATTCCCGCCTGCAGCGGCAACTATATGGGCAACTGCGTCGGCACATTGCCGGCCCTGGCAGGGCCCCATGCCGCAACGGGTCAGGAACTTGACCTGGTTGCTGTCACTGTGGCCGTCGGCAACGGCGGCGCGTATCCGGCCTGCCGTAACCTCCTCACAGCGGCACACGATGGTGTCATCGTCCGGCACACCGAGCAGCTTGCCGGGGATATGAAAAAAGGCCTCCAGGAACGGCCGGATGTGCATTTCATCACGCATCCATTTCCTGTCGTTCCCGCCCAGCCTGTCGCGTTCACGCCGCTGTATCAGGCCGAGTGTGTGCACGGCCTGCAAGGCTGCCAGCCGACCGGCATGTTCTGCCGTGCGAGCGCCCCCGATGCCGGCGCCATCACCGGCGATCAGAATGCCATCGATGCTGCTGTTGCCCCAGCCATCCAGTTGTGGCCGCCAGCACTGCTGGCTCTTGTCCCAGTCATGCCGGCATCCGGCGACTCGAGACAGGTGAGCGTGGGGAGTAACCCCGAAATGAATCAACAGCAGGTCTGTCTCGATGCTATGTTGCCGGCGCTTGTGACGGAAGCTGACTGACGCAAGGTGTTCGTTACCTCCGGCATGCAAGTCGCTGACGTTATGCAGCGTGCTGATGCCAGCCTGCTTCAGGTCCTTTTTATAGGCCAGTCCTTTGGTCAAATAATGGCCCGCCAGCAGGGCACGCGGTAGATGCGGCAGCGCGCGCAGATGGTTGCGCATAGGTGTGAGATCAAGTATCGCTTGCATCTTCACACCGGCGTGCAGGTACTGCCAGGCCAGCAATAGCAGCAGCGGTCCGGAACCTGCCAGCACCACGCCGTCGGCCGGAACGAGTCCATGGGACTTGAACATGATCTGTCCGGCACCGGCATTCATGATGCCTGGCAGCGTCCAGCCCGGGAAAGGCACTGAACGCTCCATGGCGCCACCTGCCAGCAGTACCTTATCGGCCGTGATCATGGTTGGGGTCTTGCCACGCAGCAGACCGATTTCACGCTTGCGGTTCAGCGACCAGACCTGTGTGTCGGGAAAATAATCCACTCCGCAACCCCGGAAAGCGGAGACCAGGTTCCTGCCCCGCTGGTACTCAGTCCCGAGCAGCTCGGCCCGCTCCGTCGGAATGGATTCCATGGCCCGATAGATCTGGCCACCCGGGCTGGGCTGCTCGTCGAGCAGGGCAATATCAAGGCCGTGTTCAGCCGCGACCACAGCAGCGGCCAGCCCGGCCGGACCAGCCCCGATGATCACCAGTGGGTAGTGTTCTTTCACGTCGGCAGTGTACCCGTACCGGGCTGGCGCTCGATGGTCATGCCTTCACGTACGCGTACCCTGCAGGCACGCTGATTGGGCTGGCCATCGATCACCATGAGGCACTCGTAGCAGACCCCCATCAGACAGAAAGGCGCGCGCGGGGCATTGGAAACCGGGGTTGTGCGTGTGTGGCCAATGCCACTGGCGAGTACCGCAGCGGCAACGGTCTCACCGGCGCACGCCGCAAATGGCTGGCCGTGAATATGGATCGTTACGGGCTCATCCGGATTTTCGTCAAGACGTTTGAACATACCATCACAACCGTACTTGCTGCAGGATATCCGCATGCTCGAAGATCATGCATTGCTGCAGATCAAGCTTCTGCCCCTTCCCGGCTGAAACAGCACGTTGATACATCGCCATGCCGATGGCAACGTCGATATAGGCCAGCCCGACGGCATTGAAGTAGATGCGTTCATTGTCCGTTTCGCGGCCGACCTTGTGCCCGGAAACCAGCTCGTGCAGATCGGCATGGATATCGGCAGCGGAGATCAGCCCTTCGGCATACATGCGGCTCAGCGTCTGGGTGCGGTGGGTAACGGTGTCCCAGTCATCACAGACAATCTTGTCGCATTGCTGCGCCACCTCGTACTCATCCTCCCAGCCGCCAATGTGGCTGTAGAAGGCACCCGGTTTCATCCAGGCCGCCTTCAGTAAGGGCGCCTGAGCACTGGTGGCAGTGACCAGAATATCGGCATCATCCATGGCGGCGCGCGCATGCGTGTTGGCACCGACAAAGTCCATGTCCGGAAACAAGGGGGATAACTCGTCAATAAACTGCCGCTCCTCTTTGATGGTTTTTGCCGCCACCCGGCATTCTTTCAGGCTGGGCCTTACAATTTTCATTGACAACAAATGCATCTTGGCCTGCTCGCCGGCACCAATGAAACCTATAACTTCACTGTTCTCGCGCGAAAGGTGCCTGGCCGCGACACCCCCCATGGACGCGACCCGCATATTTGAAGCAAGCGTGCCTTCCATCACGGCAATGGGGAAGCCCTTCTCGATCTCGGAGAGGACGAAGATGGCTGACAGGTTTTGCGCACTATGCAACTGTGGGTTCCTGGGGAATACAGACACCCATTTCACTCCGCATATCTTTTTGTCCAGCATCGTGGCAGGAAGGCAGTTGATACGATCCTGCGAGGCCTGGTCAAAAATCTGCACGATCTTTTCCGGGAACAATATTCGGTGGTCTTCGAAGGCCAGCATGGTCTTTTCCGCCACTTCCATGGCCATGCGAATATCGAAGCAACCGGCCTCTAACAGGTCTTCCTGTGACAGGTAGGTGAAGGTGATCTTATGGTCGCTCATAGCGGGTCTCACTTCATGTCGATGGCGAATTTCAAATTATCTTCTGATAACTGACATCCATTATCCGTAATATTGCCTGATAACAATATCATGATGTTCGTTCGAATATTTGCACCATACGGGCCTATAAAGATTTAATGGTATTGCGCCCGGCCTTCTTGGCTTCATACATAGCTGCGTCGGCCTGTTTAAGTATATCCTCGACACGCGCATGGTCCCCGGAGAACAGCGTGATACCGATACTGGAAGTCACATTCAGCTCATGCCCGTCGATTTTATACATATACGACAAAGCTGTGCGAATTTTTTCCGCCACACCCTGTGCCTGTTGCATGGCGGTTGCATAACTTCCATCCAACTGCGGTAACAGCATCACAAACTCATCGCCACCCAGACGAGCGGGCGTATCCCCATGCCTTATACTCTTCGTGAGACGCGCCGCGACTTCTTTAAGCAGCTCATCACCAAACTGGTGACCAAGAGAATCGTTGATGTCCTTGAAATGGTCCAGGTCAAGGTAAAAGACGGCGCCATAACACTTGTGGCGTACTGCATGTGACAGGGCCAGATCAAGGTGATCCTCCAGCAGTCGACGGTTGGGCAATCCGGTAAGACTGTCGTGGTAGGCCTGGTGCTCCAGAGTATCGGCCTGCTTTATCCGTGTAATGTCAATTACGTAACCGTGAAGATGCTCGATTTCACCTGCGCTATCCCTTACTACCGCGGTAAGATCGAACAGCCAGCGGTATTCTCCACGCGTATTGATGATACGGTACTCCTGCTCAAAGACGGGAGTATGTGCCTGAAGATAAGCGTTGACCTCTGCAATAATCCGCACCCTGTCATCAGGATGTATCAATTCCAGATACTTGCGCTTGTTACGGACAAGCTCATCAGGAGAATATCCGAGTTGCTCTGTCACGTTCGGCGAGACATAGATAACGGGCCAGCCATCAAGGAGGTCCCATTTAAAAACCACCGTCGGTCCGGCAACAAACAAATTGCGTTCCTGTTCCAGGGACTCCATCGTTTCTGCAAGATTGCTCTGCATGGTTTTCAGCGTTTCGAGCAGATGATGCGCCTCTGCGGACCCCTTAACTTCCGTTGGACCGGTAAGATCTCCTTTTGCAATCCGATTGGCAATTTCTGTAGCTGCGATCATAGGGCGTCCGACAAGACGGTCCACCAGCACCAACAAGAGAAGAATAGAACCCGCTGCCGCGATCAGCACCATAACCTGAATCTGACTTTCGAGGCTGGCAGTAGTCGTCTTGATAGAAGCAAGCCTCGCATCCCGGTCCTGCAGAGTGAGCTTCACCACCTCATCCAACAGTTGAGCAGGCTTGTGATCAATACCCACGACACGTTGATCGGTTGAAATATGTGGCTTCGTCAACGTTCGGTCGAAAACCTTCAGCGCCTCGTTGTACTTTTTTCCAATCTGAATATGTTGTTCACTGAATTCTTCAACCAGGTGCTCCGTTACCGGATTATCGACCACCAGTTGACGCAATGTGTCGGTAACCGCCCGCGTGTTACGCACTTCATCCCGAAATTGACCCAGGTATATTTCGTACTTATCCGGTTCATGGCCACGAAGAAGAATATTCTTCCATTCCTGAACCTGTTTTATAAAATGAAGCTGGGCCAACCGGCTATACTCGACGATCCTGGCGGAGTCTTTAAGCTCTGCTATGGCATTGTCCCTGATTTTCTTTTGCGCAACGGTGGCGTAGAAACCAATGCCAAGCAGCACAGCCAGCACCAAAGTGAACATCAACAAAATCTTGGTTCGTATCCTTACTTTCATCATTAAACCATGCAATGGGATATCGGGTTTGGAATCATTCCTTGCATGTGTCATCACTGAAGTTTTCTCGCCTTAAAATATCGCCCCTTTATCTTTCCCGTCGAAAGCTGTTCCAGCGCCTTGTCCACTATGGAGCGATCGACGGCCACATATGCCCGACGATCAAAAATGTCGATCTTACCGACCTGTTTCCCAGCGATGCCGGACTCACTGGTTAACGCACCGAGTATATCGCCAGGACGTACTTTGCCCTTGCGTCCGCCATCGATACACAGGGTAACCATGGGCGGCCTGACATCCGGTTTTCGGTTTATTTGCAAACTGTCGAGGGCAGAATAACTGACCGGACTTTTTTGATATTCCTCAATCGCATTGACGCGATAAGACTCAGCAGCGATATACAGACTTAAAGCCAGCCCTGCTTTGCCCGCACGACCGGTTCGCCCGATACGATGGATATGCACTTCCGGGTCCTGGCTCAACTCAAAATTAATTACCGCTTCCAGGTCCTTTATATCAAGACCACGTGCAGCCACATCGGTGGCCACCAGGATGGGACAACTCCTGTTGGAGAACTGTACCAGTACTTGATCGCGATCCCGCTGCTCCAGATCACCATGCAGCGCCAGGGCGCTAAAACCCTTTGCTTGCAACGTGTCTGCGATTACCTGGCATTGCTGTTTGGTGTTGCAGAAGATCACACAAGACGCAGGACCATAATGGCCCAATAGCGCCATCAGCGCCGCGACGCGCTTGCCGGTGCCCTGGGGCACCTCGTAAAACACCTGGCTGATCTTGCTCCGGGTGTGCGTCGCTTCAACGCTTACCCGCTCAGGGTTTTTCTGCATGGACGCACTGATATTCTCAATCGCCTCTGGATAAGTAGCGGAGAACAACAGGGTTTGCCTTTTACCGGGTGTGGCAGCCACGATTTCGGCGATATCATCGTAGAACCCCATATCCAGCATCCGGTCCGCCTCGTCCAACACCAGGGTTTCCAGCCCGGCTAACTTGAGTGAACCCTTGCGCAGATGCTTCAAAACCCGCCCCGGCGTGCCGACGACAATATGGGCACCATGCTCCAACGAGCCCAACTGCGGCCCAAAAGGCACGCCGCCACACAGGGTGAGCAGTTTAACGTTTGGGATAACGCTCGCCAGTCGGCGTATCTCTTTGCTTACCTGGTCAGCGAGTTCCCGGGTCGGGCATAACACCAGCGATTGCACGCTAAAGTCGCGCGTATCAAGCCGAGTGAGCAGTCCAATGCCAAACGCTGCCGTCTTGCCGCTACCGGTTTCAGCCTGGGCAATAAGGTCTTTGCCACGCAGGATTACAGGCAAGCTTTGTGCTTGAACGGGCGTCATGGTCTGGTAACCCATGGATTCCAGATTTGCCAGTAGAGCGGCGTCTAACCCCAAGGTGGCGAAAGCAGTGATAGTCATGGAAAATCGCTCTATAGAGCCTTTAGAATCCTACAGTGTAATCACCCGAATCATGTCAGTACCTCCGGCCAGCTGGTGATGCCCGGCCGTTATGATCACGGTGTCGCCACTGTCGGCATAAGCGAGTTTCATTATCACTGCAATAGCAAACTCGATGCGCGCATCATCGGAGGGTTCCCCGTGGTAGAGAACCGGTATTACGCCCCAGTTCATTGACAGCTTGCGTGCAACCAGTTCCAGGGAAGTAATTGCCAGGATCGGGCAGTCCGGGCGGTGTTTTGAAATCAGGCGCGAGGTGAAGCCGGTTTCAGTCAGGCTGACGATGGCCGCTGCCTTCAGATTCCTGGCCATGCTGACCGAGGCCTGTCCAATCGCTTCGGTCACCACGTTAGCGGGGTTGGGTTTGATCCTCTGCAGGTAACCGTATTCGTGCAACGACGCCTCGGCGCGTAACGCGATCGTGGCCAGGGTTCTCACTGCCTCAAGGGGATACTTTCCGACTGCGGTCTCGCCCGATAGCATCACCGCCGAGGTGCCATCGAGAATCGCGTTGGCTACGTCGCTCGCTTCTGCACGGGTTGGTTTCGGGTTGCGCTCCATTGAAGCCAGCATCTGGGTGGCGGTTATGACCGGCTTGCCATTGCTAACCGTGGTACGGATGATGAGCTTTTGTGTCGTTGGTACTTCAGCCAGGGGAAGCTCCACTCCCATGTCACCCCGGGCAACCATGATGCCGTCAGCTGCCTCGACGATTTCCTCCATGTTTGTCACGCCGGCCCTGTTTTCGATTTTGGCGATGATGGGTATGCTAACTTTTCGCTCGAGCAGTATTTCACGCATCTTGTAAACATCATCTGCGCTCTGGACGAATGAGGCAGCGATATAGTCGACGTCATTTTTCGCAGCAAAGCTCAGTTCCTTGACGATATCGTCCCGGTTTTCCGGGCTCACAGCGCTCATCGCCAGTTGGGTTTCGGGCAGATTTACGCTCTTGGAATTCCCCAGCCATCCACCATGAATGACACGGCAGTTGATGACACCATCCGTAACCTGCTCGACCTCCAGCTCGATGGCGCCGTCATCAAGCAGGATCGGCGTTGCCCGCCGGACCTCCTCGTACAATTTCAGGTAGCTGATCGATACGCCCGCAGCGTTCCCGATTCGATCATCTGCATGCAAGCTGAAGTTCTCACCGGATATCAGCTCGGCAGAATCACCGTCAAGCAGACCGGTGCGAATCTCGATCCCACGTGTATCGATCATGACCGCGATGTTCCGCCCGAGATCTTTTGCGACGGCACGCAGGATTGTGATCTGTTCACTGTGTGCAGCGTGTGTGCCGTGTGAAAGGTTTAACCGGGCGACATTCATACCTGCCCCGATCATGGCTTTGAGCATTTCCGGTGTCTGACAGGCCGGTCCGATGGTAGCGACAATCTTGGTTTTTCGTACCGGGGCGTGTCTGGATGGCGTGCTGTTCATATCTGATATGTGCCTGTGTGTGGCGGATTCGCAATTATCACCTGAAAACGACAACTTAGGCCGTCTTATTCCTGAACGCAAGCTTCCCTGCGTGTTGGTTTTCGTGCTCGATTGATTTCCGCGCAGCGCTATAATAGCTTCTCCTTGCACCATTAAATAGCCAACACTTACAGGAACCTGCCGTTATGGCGCGTCAACTGATTCAATTTGGCAATAACAGTCGACCACTGGATTCAGGCTTCAGGGAAATTATTATTTATGAGAAGTTTAAAAGCAATTGCAGCAGGTGGTGCGTTTATTGTTATCGTTGTGCTGCTGATTCAGCTGGCCTATATTTTTATAGCAGTGGGATATAACAGCCTGGCAAGCGATTATCCATTTTTAAAGGATATCAGCGGCTACTTCAGATACGTTGTAGGAATTCCGGTTTTCTCAACGGTTATGTTTACAGGTGGCTACATTACTGCGTCTTTAGCGAAGGAGCGAGTGTTGCTTCACTGCATTATTGTCGCCATTCTTACCATTAGCGGGACGTTGTTTCCTGTATTGCAGGGTTCGGAGCTGACGACAACCGGCATGGTAGTAATTGTCCTGATTTTAGTTGCAACAACATCGGGTGGTTTGTACTGGCAAAAAAGCAACGCCGGCCAGCGCTAGTTCGCCGTCACACCTGTCTGTGGCGAATGATGCCGTTATCATGGGCGAGTCCATTCCCTTAGCACCTTTCAGGCTTATCTGTCCAGGCTGCATTTCTGCGCTCTTGAGCAGCGCGCGCGCACTTAAAAAGTATATATATTATAAGTACATATGGTTACGGCATCAGATTCCTGCGACAGCATCAGTAAACGGCTCCTCACCGTGCCGCTGCAGCACCAGGCGCTGATGTTATGATGCTCATAACAAAAACTTGTTAAGTAGTACTCAAGACAGCCGAGTGTATGTGTTGGGCTGTGTTATGAATACATCACAGTGCACCCTGAGCGGGGTACGCTCGACGGCAACATATTTATTGTCGACGGTTTCGAAGACGGATGGCGGTCGTCCTGTGTATTGAGTGGCTAGCAGTACCGTCTTTCCGGATGCAGGAGCTTTACCATGCCAACAATCAAGCAGAATGACCAACCCGAGGACCAGGCGCAGGACGAAAAAGGTTCGCCGTCCAGCGCAGAGCCCAATAGAAGCAAAGCGGAAACCAAACTAATAAAGCAGTCCAGGAAAGTGGCTGCGAAAAAGAAGACAGCGCGGAAAAAGGCTGCAAAAAAAGCCGGCGGCCGCATGGACTCGGCAAAAAAGAAAGCATCATCAACAAGCCGCAAGGAGATTCAGAACGAAGAGTCCAGTGGAAGCAAAATGGAAACCAAACAAATAAAGCAGTCCAGGAAAGTGGCTGTGAAAAAGAAGACAGCACGAAAAAAGGCTGCAAAAACAGCCGGCGGCCGCATGGACTCGGCAAAAAAGAAAGCATCGCCAACAAGACACAAGGAGGCTCAGCCTGAGCAACCTTCAGGACTCAATCAGGATGCATCAGACACTGGCAGCGAAGCAGGGAAAACCCGGCCTGAGAAGCCTGTGGAAGGTTCAGCAAGCCCAGCGGCAGCACCGCTACATTCCCAGCCACGTCCACAGGGCGGGACAGGCCTCATGGGATTCTGGATCAAAGCGGGTGCATCGGCCTTTGTTATTCTTGCCGGCGTTATCGGTATCTACTCGTTTTTCAGCGAAGACGAGGCCACTTCCGGGCCGGAGGCAACGCAGGCGGCTGCCAGCGCTCTGGGTGACGATACGCCAGTTGCAGAAAGTGTGATCGCTGATACGGGAACGTTTGCCGGGGCAGCCGTTGCAAATGAGTCCGTAGTGGAAACCGCCATTACAGCTGGCGTAACTCCCGGGGTTACACCAGCCGCTGATCAACCCTTTGCAGGGCAGTGGGATGCTGCACCTCCGACACCTCGTTCCGGCCGCTTATCTGAGGAACCTGGCGGATACCGACCGGAACTCTACCGGCCACTGGAGCCGGAACAGGACCCGCCGCCTCCGACCCAACCAAGTGCCGTAAACGAGACCCCGCGCGCTTCTTTTGCACCAGCGCCCTACTATTACCAGCAGCCCGGGGCTTACGCTTACCCTCCTGCGTCATACTATGGGGGATATCGCCGTTATTAACCTTACTAAGGACAGCCATGCTGGATGCGAGCGGTAAACCGAAAGATTCGATGGAGCAGGGTACTATCATATAGAAAAAAGGCCGGGTTGTTTCCCGGCCTTTTTTCTCACTAAAGCAGTAGCTTCATTTAGCTTTTTTCAATGCCTTCGCATAGAGTGAAATCTTTTACGTGGTTGATGTGAGTCAACCCTGATATCCGCAGACAATTCCGACTGACATTCAAGGCGCAGCAACCTCCAGCTTAACCTTACCGTGACCATCTTCGATTAGACCCAGCGCCTGTGCCGCCGCCCTGGAAAGGTCGATTATCCGGCCCTTGGCGTGGGGCCCACGATCGTTGATCACCACCTCAACTGACTTTCCCGTCTCCAAATAGGTCACCTTGACCTTCGTCCCGAACGGCAGCGAACGGTGTGCGGCCGTCAAAGCGTCCTTGTCGTAGGGCTCGCCGCTGGCGGTTTTGTTGCCATCCAGACTGTCAGCGTAATAGCTCGCCTCACCCTCCTGCACGTCCATGACCGTCTCGGCGTATACCCTCGCGTTCATCACAAACACCAGCATCAGCAGTATCAGGTTCAGCACGATCAGTTTAGGTGTTTCCATTATTCTCTCTCCATATAATTGTTGAATCACGTGATTGTCCGTTGGTGCCTTGACGGCCGGCTTCACAGCTGATGTTCAACCGGCAGGATCATGATGAAGCCGGACATGAAGCGCTGCCCGAAGGTGGTCTCCGGTTCCTGATAGTAGCGCACCTCGTTGTCGTCGACGCCGGTGACCCAGTAAAGATTGTCGTTCTCATCCAGCAACACCCGGTAGGCGTTCTCGGGCCGCACCCCTTCGTCCATGTACTCGATCACCTGCCGGGCCAGCTCGGGACTCTCCACGTAAAGACCGGCTTCAGTATTGATACTGCCCGAGCGCGGATCGAGATTAAAACTGCCGATGAACACTGACTCACGATCGAAGACAATCGCCTTGGTGGTGTGCAGGGCGGCCTTGGACTTGCCCGGGTAAGAGAGCGTCTTGCTGATCCGGGAGTCAGGGCGATATTCGTAGAGTTCCGCGCCGCTCTCGATGAGCTGGTCGCGGCGCTTGGCGTGGCCGGCGTGGGCGGCCACCACGTCGTTGGAGGCCAGTGAGTTGGTCAGCACCCGGACCCTGACACCCCTCTCGTGCAGTTGTTTCACCACCTCAACGGCCTTGTCCCGCGTAACAAAGTAGGCCGACTCGATGAGCAACTCACTCTGCAGCGTCTGAACCTTGTTGAACAGCGCCTTAACCATGTTGCCCTCGGCGATGCCTTCCTCGATTGCGGCCGGATCGTCCCACACGATCTGCCCCGGCGCCCAGATGAACTGGTCGCGTATCGAGGTGAGTTCGGCGTTCAGCGCAGCGACATCCCGGTCCAGCGCATAGGGGTAATTGTCTGCCACAATCTGCTCGCGCATGGTCTCTCTGACCGCCTTGAGGTCGGACTTTGTATAGGGCCGATCCACCAGCGCGTCAATCGGTACCGCCCAGTCGCCGTTCCAGAAATGGTCGAACACGCCCGAGATCTCCCGCACAACGGGCCCCGCCGCGGCGATGTCCAGATCCCGAAAATTGGCATCGGTGGCCACGCTGAAGTAATGGTTGCCGATGTTACGCCCGCCGACGATGGCTACCGCGTTGTCCATAACCATGATCTTGTTGTGCATGCGGTGATTGACCCGGTCCAGGTCGAAGGCGAAATCAAACACGCGCGCCTCGCGGTTGGCAAAGGGATTGAACACCCGGATCTCGATATTCGGGTGCGCGTCCATGGCGGCGACAGCCGCATCGCGACCGGCCAGGTTGATGTCATCGACCAGGAGCCGGACCCGCACGCCCCGGTCAGCGGCCTGGATCAGGCGCTCGGCCAGGATGCGGCCGGTGGCATCCGCCTCCCAGATATAGTACTGCAGGTCCAGGCTCCTCTCAGCCAGTTCGGTTAAGGCAATGCGGGCCGTAAAGGCCGGGCGCCCGTAGCGGACGATGGTGAATCCCGACTCACCCGGGTGCTGCACCGCTGCTTCCTCGAACAGCTGGCCCACGCTGGTGTCCAGGTAATCCTCAAACGCCGTCGACGAGCTGCGCGGATAGTCCTTGGGAACACTCGCGCAACCGGTGAACAGCAGTCCGATCAGCAGGAGCAGAAGGCAGAACTTAAGAAAGCTGGTGCCCGGACCGGCGGCTCCGAAAATCGAGCCAGAGCTATGATTGTCGTTGACCATCACTCCTCTCAAACTTATTATCAAACTGGAAGCGCAGGGCGATACTGTTAACCTTGGCAATCAAACGGACAGTGTAGGAGCGGCCGCCTGGCCGCGATATCGCGCCGAAGGGCGGCGCTCCTACAGCCGGTATATTGTTGCCCGGTTTAACAGTACCCGCTTGCTTCCAGGACACAGGAAGCACGCATTATTGCAGAACACGGTTAAGAACCCTACTGCTCTAGAATGTATAACGCGCTGTTCCGCCGAGAAACAGAATGTAGTTCTTGTCGAACTTGCCGGCCGCCTGCACCCCCTGGGCGGTCACATCGATATCGGCATCACCGACCAGGTACAGGGTAGAGCCCAGGGAAAAATCCAGCTGCTTGTTGCCCTGCCAGAAAAAGGACCCGGAAATCTTGTAGATTTCATCGACGGGCAGATCGAAGGTACGGTGTTCGTTCTTGACCGGTGAACTGTCATAGGCAAAACCGGCGCTGTAACCCAGCCCTGTCCCCGCACGGTGGGCGAAGGCAATCCCCGCGTGCCAGGTGTCATCCCACTGGCGGTCCAGCGTTGCCACGTTCCCGTCCACTGTCAGCTCGTTCTTCTCGCCGAATTCCGACCAGTCCTGCCAGCCACCGTTCAGAAGCAGATGATTGTCCTCGGACAGCCGGTACCTCAGGCCCACCTCCAGCCACTGTGGATTGTCCCAGCCGATGTCGATGTCACTGGCAGCGGGTTGCGGGATGACCAGGTTGCGGAAATTCAGGTCACCTTCCAGCTCCACATCCATCTTCGCGCGGTAGACCACTCCCAGCAGAGCACGATCGGTGAGCCGGACCGTCAGCCCCAGGAATGGCTGGTAGCCCCAGTCGGTGGCATTCTCGATCTTGACTTTGCCATCCGGTGTGCCTGGCCCGGCCACAGCGGCCTGATTGAGCATAATGTTCTGCTCGAACTTGGTGTAGATAATCGAAACACCCGCGCCAACCGAAAAGCGGTCGCTGAGCTTGTAGGCGAATGAGGGCGAGATGCCGACCGCGGCCAGCGTGGCCTTGCTGGTCTGGTAACGACCGGCAAAGTTATCTCCGTAATCAAACCCGCCCCCCTGTGGCGCCACCAGGGAGATGCCGAATCGACTACGCTCGGACAGTCTGTTGACATAAAAGAAACTGGGGATCGTGGCGTTATTACCCGCGTTGCCGCCATCATCGCCACCACCCGTCGCGATGGAGGCATCGAATTCCGCCTTCGGTAACACCACCTGCAGACCGGCGACCATTGTATCCCGCTCCAGCCCGGTCATCCCCGCCGGATTGGTCCAGGCGGCATCGGCATGAAAGGTGTTGGTCGGGTTCGCCACACCACCGGTACCAAGACTGATCGGCGTACCCACCTCGGCGATATAGAAACCGGCGGCTCCGGCGCTCTGCGCAACCAGTCCCGTAACAGCCGTCAGCAAAAAGGCATAAACAATTCTGTAAAGTTTCTCATTCATTTATAAGTCCTCGTGACGCTCATGATCAGCAGGAGGCGGTAGTTTATCCAGGTTGAATTATTTAAGCTTTGGCAAAAATAGTGCGAATGCAAATCGGATATTGCTACGAGGCCCAAAGGTGTCTTTCTGACGGGCATAATACTGCCCTTTCAGCAAGACGCGCGCCGGTGCTTTGCCGAGCTTGAAAGTCCGTGTTACGCCAAGGCCGATTGGCAATGACAGCGCATCGCCACTTCGCTTGGCGTCCCAGTCGTAAGAGATGATAGGTGCAGCACCAATACCCCACTCGGGCGTGAAGTTGTAAAAGGCAAAGTATTGCAGCGCCACCAAAAGCAACAGCCAGACCAGGAATTATCGATACTGTAATACGGGATTTGCACACAATCCCTATCTCCTTGCTATAGCCGTTCGAACGAATAAACCACCTTCCAGTCTTTCTTCATATCGACCACCGTCCATTTTTTTGCATGCGCTTCGTCAAGTGCCTTGTCAAGGCGACCGATGGAGGACTTGCGGTCATAGGCCCATTCACGCTCGGCGTCAGTGTGGTGAACCAGGAGTGCAAACCGTGCGCCGTCGCCGGCGGTCGTCCACTGAAGCATCTGCAGGTCGCCGTCTGAATTGCCGAATGCGGCAATGGGGCGACGGCCTATGTGCTGGTTTATACCGACCGGTTTACCGGCTTTGTCGTCGATGAAGTTGATCTCAGGCAGGCGTACCAGCACGGGCTCGCTGTCACGCAATTCGTATTTCGTCTTGATGCTGCTGCCAACGACCTGCTCGGGGGGAATACCATAGATCCTTTCCGCCCAGGGGCGCATGAACTCGATACCTCCACCTGAGACGATATAGGTCTTGAAGCCATTGGCGCGCAGATAAGCGAGCAGTTCGAGCATCGGTTGAAATACCATGTCTGTGTAGGGCCGGCCGGTCCTGGGATGCCGTGCGGTGTCCAGCCAGTCATTCACAATCTGTGCGAACTCTTCTGTTGTCGTACCCGCGTGTGTCGCCATAACGAGTTCAACCAGGGCGTGTTCGCCACCGGCCAATACTGTTTTCAGATCACCTTCGAGCACCGCCTTGAAAGGCTGCTCCTTTTTCCATTCAGGGTGTTGGGGCGCAAGCGCCTTGACGCGATCGAGGGCGAAGGCGAGCTGGAAATACATCGGCTGTTCGGACCACAGGGTGCCGTCGTTGTCGAACACCGCGATGCGCTCCGCAGGTTGAACAAAACCCGAACCGCCCGTAGTGGCCACTTCCTTGACGAACCGGGTGATGGCCTGCTTGCTTGCACCGTCATTCCAGGAAGGCAGTAAATCAGCGTCCTGAGCATTCACCAGGCCACTGGCCAAGAGCAGGAGGATGCCGAAGGCGCATACCCTGATTAACTTTCGTTTCATTGCCTGCTTCCCCTATAAAATAAAAAACGGCAGGAGAATGATCCTCCCGCCGTTCGGGTTAGTGCTTCCGACAACGTCTGAATTTCCGCTGTCAGTGCGTTAACCGCCCGGGGGCGACAGCTTCTCCATGACCTGATCGAGACTGAAGCTCGCCGCCTTCTGACGCGGTGGATATTCCTTGAAGGTTCCAAGGAACTGAGCCACGTATGTCTGTGCCGGCACCAACAGATAGGCACGGTCGAGCCACCAGTCATCATAAGTATTGGATGTCACCATGCCGCGCTCATAGGGATCACGTCGGAGGTTCTCTATCAACGGAGCCCGTAGCGGCACGAAAGGCTCGCGCCACGCCTGGAAGGTCGCCTCGGCACGCTGTTCCATGAAAATAATCTTCCAGTCATTATAACGCAACGCGGTCAGGTCGCCGTCGTCAGAAAAGTAGAAGACCTCCTTGCGCGGACCTTTCTCCTCCTTGCCGGTCAGGTAGGGAAGGAAGTTGTAACCATCGAGATGGACCTTGTAGTTGCGTCCAATCGCCTTACGACCGGTCAGCAACTTCTTCTTGACGTCCGGCTCACCCGCGGCGGCCAGGAAGGTGGGCAGCCAATCCATATGATGCATGACCTCATTGGACCACGCGCCGGCCTTGATGTGACCGGGCCAGCGCACCATGGAGGGCACCCGCCAGCCGCCTTCCCAGTTAGTGTTTTTCTCACCACGGAACGGGGTCATGGCAGCATCCGGCCAGGTATTCATGTGGGGGCCGTTGTCTGTGGAGTAGAAGACGATGGTGTTATCGCTGATGCCCAGCTCGTCCAGTTTCTTCAGGAATTTCCCGATGTGCATGTCGTGTTCGACCATGCCATCGCTGTATTCATCCTGCCCGGAAATACCGCGCAGTTCGTCTTTCACATGGGTGCGGAAGTGCATACGGGTACCGCTCCACCAGACGAAAAACGGTTTGCCCGCCTTGTGCGCCCGCTCGATGAAATCGATCGCCCTGTCCGAGGTATCGTCATCGACAGTCTCCATACGCTTTTTGGTCAGCGGGCCGGTGTCCTCAATCTTGCCGCCGGCCTTGGAATTGATCACGCCGCGTGGTCCAAACTTCTCGCGGAAGGTCTTGCCGTCTGCGAGCTTCATGTCGCCCGGGTAGTCTTCGTTTTCAGGCTCTTCTTCGGCATTCAGGTGGTAGAGGTTGCCGTAGAACTCGTCGAAGCCGTGGTTGGTGGGCAGGTGCTTGTCCTGGTCACCCAGGTGGTTCTTGCCGAACTGGCCGGTGACGTAACCGTGGTTCTTGAGCAGGCCGGCGATGGTGGGTTCTTCCTCGCGCATACCCAGATCCGCGCCGGGCAGGCCGACCTTGGACAGCCCGGTACGGAACACGCTCTGGCCCATGATGAAGGACGAACGCCCCGCAGTGCAGCTCTGTTCGCCGTAGTAGTCGGTGAAGGTCATGCCCTCATCGGCGATACGGTCGATGTTAGGTGTCTTGTAACCCATCATTCCGTGGGTATAGGTAGAGATGTTTGAGCGTCCGATATCATCGCCCCAGACGACGAGGATATTGGGTTTATCCGCAGCCGTCGCACTCAACGATGTAAGCAACATCGATGCCAGAATCGGCAATCGAAGCGATTGTTTTAAGATTCTCATGTATTTTCCTCTCGACTAAAGCGTCCGTGGATCCAGCCCCTAAGTGTAGTGAAATTTGCTAGGCTTGCTCTTATGACTATCCAGAATTCGCAAAATATGACGAACCCATGAATGCAAGCTCCCCGGTCGGTTTCATGTTCGAGATACATTCCCTGAACCTGTTTGATGCGGGCGCTTTGTCAGAGGCGGTGCGGTCGAGCCGCCTGGAACATTTGCAAGTCGAGCGCGGAGATTTTCGGGCCGAGCTCAAACGTATCGATCTCGGCCGTTTAACGGTGGATTCCGGCTGTTACACCAGAAAAGTCATTGCACGCGGTGATTTCCCGCCCGGTCATGTCATTCTGGGTTGCGTGCTGGACAGCCGCGAGCCGGGTTGCATCAACGGCTATCGCTTCAACCGCAACGATGTCGTAATCTTCCCTGAAGGTTCCGAACTCGACTACATTCAACCCGCCTTTACCTCCTGGTGTTCAATCCAACTGGAAAAAAACGTCCTCGAAGAAGCGGGCTGCGCAGAGATGACATTCGACCGGGTGAAGGTACTGCCGGGAAACCGGCCGGAGACTGCACGCCTGGTCCAAATACTGGGCATGCTTACAGAGTGTCAGGCAGCGGCTCCGCACCCGGGCGTGGCCGGCTCGGGGCATCCGTCTCTGCCGAACGAGGACATCGTTCTGGAGCAGATACGCCGCACGCTGAGCGAACACCTCGGCCGTCGTAGTCTGGGGCGCCGGGCGAGCCTGCATAACCGCATGGCCATGGTGAGACGATTTGAACAGCAAGTGAGAGAGCGTATCAACACGGTAGTGCGCATCCCGGACCTGTGCGCCGAACTGGGCGTCAGCCAGCGCACACTGGAGACTCTCTTTAAAACAGATATCGGAATGACGCCCAAGCAGTTCGCCACCGCACTGCGACTGAACGCTGTCAGGCGGGAACTGTTAGGAACGCCAGCGAAAAATGAAACGGTAGCCAAAATCGCAGAGCGTTACGGTATCAATCACCTCGGGCGATTTCCCGCCTACTATCAGCAGCAGTTTGGCGAGCTGCCATCCGAGACACCAAGGGGCAACTAAGTCGAGTGTACTCGTACTGAAGTGGCAGCCAGATAGCACATATTGAATGTCTGCTTAGCGGTGCGGGCTCAACCAAGCGATGCAACACTTTGACCGATGTTTATCTTGCCCTTCCAGTGCTGTAGTTCAGATTTAATCCGAGGCTGGCTGTCAGGTCGAGTCTGAGTTATTGCACCTCATGAGATCGGCCATCCTGTATAAGGATTGGCTATAAGGTTTGCATTATAGTAGCGCCGGTCACCTGTAACTTCTTTTCCAACCCAGTCAGGCAACATGATGGCCTGGTCTTCCTTGTCAAGCTCCACTTCAGCAATGATCAGCCCTGCATTGTCCCCGTCGAACTCATCGATCTCCCAGGTCAGACCCTGGTATTCAACCCGGTATCGTGTTTTTTCTATCAATGGGCGCTCACAGAGCTTATCCAGCATCTCGCTGGCTTCCTCGGCGGGGATTTCATATTCGTACTCGGCTCGCGTGGCGCCGACGGAGATCCCTTTGATAGTGAGATAGCCTTTGTCGCGGATCAACCTTACACGGACGGTACGCTCCGGTACTGTGGAGAGATAACCTTGCCGGTACGGGGTTCCTGTGCCAGGTACGCGCCAGTCTTTACCCTTGAGCAGAAATTTCCTTTCAATCTCCTGAGGCATTATTTTACTAACCTGTCATCCAGTTAAGAACTTCCTAAACCTTCCACACCGTCTCGTCCGGTTGCGGAGGAAAATGCTTCATTAAAACCCCGATAACAAGATCCAGTACCGCACGTACGGTATCTTCAATGTACCAGTTTTCAATAATAGGTATCCCGGCCTTGTCCGCTTCATCCAGTAGCCAGGATTGCAGCTCCCAGATATCACCCAGGCTGTCCAGATAATGCGAAGCCTGGCGCTCGCTTTTTTCACGGCCACGTCGTTTAAGCTGTTTGAGCAACAATTGCTTTTTCATACTGGCGAGCATGATGGGGATGACGACAGCCTCACTCTCCTTCACTTTAATGTTCAATTCTGTCGGCACCACATGGACACCTTCCAGAATCAGGTGGTGTCTTTCTTCGATGGCGCGGCCGATGGTTGCTTCCAGCGCCGGTTTCATTGTAGCGAATTGAGAGAGGAAACCGGTAATTACCGGGTTTTCAATGGCCGGCTGGGTCCCGTCGACCGAACCCGGCAAACCATGCCAGGCTTCAAAGCTTGAATACTTCAGGGTAGGGACCATCTGCGGAGACAGGTAGGAGCGTATGATCTCACGCATCATATCCGTGGACTGGTGACGCGAGATATCCAGTCGATAAGCCAGTTCTGATGATACAGTACTCTTGCCGCTCCCGGTGGTACCTCCGATCAGTATAATCAGGGGTAAACCGCTGTTTTCAAACTGGCGCCATGACAGGTAGCGGCCGGCCGCTTCCTTAGTACAGTGCTCACGCAGACATCTGTAAATAACCCTTCGCAGGGCCTTGTGGTCAATTTCCCGATGGCCTGTTTTTCTCAGGTTTGCCAGAACCTTGCCCGCACCCTGCACAGCCATCTCCGGTGGGATGGCGCAGGTTTCCAGTGAATGCGCCAGTATGCCTACAGAAAAGGGCACGCTGCGCGTAGGTGTGTGTACGACGATACCGGGTTCACTGCGGGGCTTGGTCTCGTAGCGCTTACGTTTTTGGTTACCGTGTCGCTCCTCCAGCAACTTGGCTACCCTGCCCTTCAGTTCAGTACTCGTAATCTCCTTTCTTTCCTGCAGTTCATTTCGTACCAACTGGGCCAGGTCATAGGCTTCATCAAAGTCAAGACCGGCATTCACCAGGGACTGCACCAGGATCCCCCGCAGGAAGGAGGTGCGGTCACCCCCAGATTCCTTGATGACACTTAACTTTGCCATATTTGCAACATACGATTGTCAGGTTTCCGGTGTAAAAAATACCCCGGCTATTTTTCAGCAGTCAGGAAACAAATCCACCCGGGATCTGCGTCACCCACAGTAGCTGGTGAATAAACACTGGTTCCCTCACCGGTCTTTGGGTCAGTCTCCTCCCAGTACACAGTAACCTTTGAAAAACCGGCCTCATCAAGAAGTTCGCGCAGCTCCTGCAAACTCCACAGCCGCCAGTCATAGGTAAACGCCTTCTTCAATTTTGACCCGTCCGGGAACCCGAAATGGATGTGGCAGAGTATATTGCCGTCTATCGGATTATAGCGCGCATGCTCCCAGGTGTACTTGAAGCCCTTGTAGCTGGTCTTTTCCTTGATTTCCCGATAGGCCTCATAGCCACCGAATGCATCCATAAACAAAATGCCGTCTTTGGCCAGCGCCTTGCGCACCTTGCGGAAGTAACCACCCAGTTTCTTGCGCGTCATGAACAACTGGTAGCTGAAATTCATCGCCAGCACTACATCAAACGGCTTTGCTGTTTTTACCCGGCGCACATCGTCCTGCACCAGACTGACACGCAAGCGTTCATCCGGCTTCAGGCGGGACAGGTTGTGTTTCCGCCCCCATGTCAGGACTTCCGGATCGATATCTACGCCGACAGCGGTATTCGCTTTGTTGCGTTTTACCCATTCACAGCACATGCTGGCAGTGCCACAGAAGTCCTCTCTGACATGCCTGGGACGTCGGCCACGCAACTTGCGGAAGGTCTTGCTGACGAATTTATATTCGAAGGCGACATTTTGAACGGATTTTTCATAGAGGACATGCCGGTCTGCCCGTTCCGCCATGGTTTTCTTTTTGCGGTACTGTCCGGCTTTCGTTTTTCCGGTCTTTGTTCTCGTTGCACTCATAACAAAAGATTATGACACATTGCCTGAGGCAACAAAACACGAGTCGCCTCCTAATATAGATCTCAACCTGATATACTTTAAGGCAACCTTAGAGGGAGAACTTAACAATGCAAAATCCCACCAAAACCACGGGACGAAACGGATCCACCCTCAAATTACCGGTTGACCGCAGCACAACCCGCAGGAAATCCGCAACCACCGTCCGAAACCAGAAGCTGGAAAGCGACCCTGCCAGGCCGGCTGATGAGAAACAACCTGAAATGATCGATCTGGATGCACCCGAGCTTTACCTTAACAGGGAACTGACCTGGCTGGAATTCAATCGCCATGTACTGCACATGGCTGACAAAGACAGCCTCCCCCTGCTGGAACGCGTCAAGTATCTTGCTATCGTCAGCAGCAATCTCGATGAGTTCTTCATGAAACGTATTGGCGGGCTGAAACAACAGATCGCTGCCGGTATCCGCACCCCTTCCGTTGATGGCCGGACTCCGCTGGAACAACTCCGGGAATCCCAGGTCATCGTGCGGGATACCCACCTGGAGCAAAACCGGATATACCGGCAATTGTATGAGTTGCTGGAGGCCCAGGGAATACGACTCAGCCGCTATGCCGAACTTGATCAGGAAGAACAGAAACTGCTACGGGACAAGTTTATCGCCAACATCTTCCCGCTACTGACGCCGCTGGCCATGGATCCCGGACATCCATTTCCCTTTATCTCCAATCTCGCCCTGAATCTGCTCGTTTCACTGCGCTACCCTGGCGGCAGCGCCTCCCACTATGCACGCGTAAAGGTACCCAGGGTAAAAGGGATTGCGCCAAGGTTTCTGCGTGTTGGTGACAGCGATACCTATGTGAAACTTGAGGATGTTGTCAGCAACAACCTGGATCTGTTGTTTCCGGGTATGGAGATCATCTCCTGTGAACTTTTCCGGGTTACCCGCAATGCCATTGTAGAAATCGAGGAAGAGGAGGCAGACGACCTGCTGGCAATGATCGAATCCGAGCTGCGTGACCGTCATTTCGCACCCATTGTCCGCCTCCAGATCGAAAAAGGCATGGACCCGACCCACCGGGGTATGCTTGCCGCCGAACTGGGTCTCGATGAGGAAGCCGATGTATTCGAGGTTGATTCGATGATCGCCATGTGCGATCTCTTCGCGATTGCCGGCCTGGACTTCCCCGAGCTGCATGATCCACCACACAAGCCGGTTGACCATACCCGGCTGGCCCATGATTCCCGCAATATCTTTCACATCATCCGGGAACGCGGCGCGTTGTTGCTGCAGCACCCCTATGAATCCTTCAGCACCAGCGTGGAACGCTTCCTGCGCACTGCCAGTGAAGACCCCAAGGTGCTTGCCATCAAGATGACGCTGTATCGCACATCGGAAGAAAGTTCCATTGTCGATTCACTCGTCAATGCCGCGCGCAACGGCAAGCAGGTCGCCGTACTCGTTGAACTCAAGGCGCGTTTTGACGAGGCCGCGAATATACGCTGGGCGCGACGCATGGAACAGGCCGGTATTCATGTCACCTATGGTGTCATCGGTCTCAAGACACACAGCAAGGTCATCCTCGTGG
>Ga0316189_10000932_pt1 | contig 29164 bp, 33 predicted proteins | sample LowCovwburrow_MG_FD_204930 | JGI IMG/M metagenome (GOLD analysis project Ga0316189, IMG submission 204930) | Coastal sediment microbial communities from Maine, United States - Lowes Cove worm burrow | ecosystem: Environmental > Aquatic > Marine > Coastal > Sediment | place: USA: Maine...
TTATGCCTGGCGGCCATAGCGAGTTGGTCCCACCTGAACCCATCCCGAACTCAGCAGTGAAACGACTTAGCGCCGATGATAGTGTGGGAGTTCCCATGTGAAAGTAGGTCACTGCCAGGCTTTTATACATAAATAAACCTCATCCAATGGATGGGGTTTTTTTATGTCTGAAATCTATTAGGTGAGCTACTTGAACGAAGTGATAATATCGCATGGAGCGATATTGCATGAGCGCAGCGAGCCCGTAGGGTGAACCCCATGGATGGGGTGAATAAAGTAGGTCACTGCCAGGCTTTTATACATAAATAAACCTCATCTAATGGATGGGGTTTTTTTATATCTATAGATTAGCGGTGGCTTACATAGAATATGAGGAGCCCCATGTGCCATTATTGCGGGGAGCAAAAATGGACACCGGGGCGGCGCGCCCGAAGGGCCCAACACAAGAATGTGTTCAGTCAAAGTAGTTATTAAGATATAACGCCTTTCCAAAGCCGGTGGAAAATTATTTTAATAGCAATAAAGCTAATATCACATTAAATATCATAGAGATAATGTCAAAACGGCTCTTAAATGACGATAAATACAAATATTTTTAGTTTTTATATAGACCTGACAATATTTTATTGTTATGATTTGCAAAATTCTGAAATATCCCCATTAAATTTAATTCTTAATACAGCACCTTTTGCGTGCCCCCAATACTATCTTGATAAAAAATCCCATTTTAGGTAATACATGAATCTAACTGATCTGAAGAAGCAGTCTGCTGCTGAGTTGATGGAACTTGCCATCTCAATGAAGCTTGAAGGCTTAGCCCGTAACCGTAAACAAGATTTAATTTTCGCCATCGTGAAAGAACACGCCAAAAATGGTGATGATGTCTACACTGAAGGTGCATTAGAGTTATTACCCGATGGTTTTGGTTTCTTAAGATCACCAGAAGATTCTTATGTTGCAGGTCCAGATGATATTTATGTCTCGCCGAGTCAAATCAGACGTTTTCATTTAAGAACAGGTGATACTTTAAAAGGTAAAGTCAGGGCACCTAAGGATAGCGAACGTTATTTTGCGTTAATTAAAGTTGAAGAAATTAATTTTGAAAAACCTGAAAATTCTAGAAATAAGGTGCCATTTGAAAATTTAACACCGTTATTTCCTAATGAGCGTTATTCATTAGAACGGGGCAATGGTAGTACAGAAGATTTAACGCCTAGAATCGTTGATTTAGCCGCACCCATTGGTAAAGGCCAGCGTGGTTTAATTGTTGCGCCACCTAAATCGGGTAAAACAATGATTTTGCAATCTATCGCACAGTCGATTGCAGCCAGTCATCCAGAAAGCTACTTAATTGTATTATTGATTGACGAACGTCCTGAAGAAGTCACAGAAATGCAACGCTCAGTCAAAGGGGAAGTGGTTTCTAGTACTTTTGATGAACCCGCTTCACGTCATGTACAAGTGGCTGAAATGGTCATTGAAAAAGCCAAACGACTCGTTGAGCACAAACATGATGTTGTTATCTTGCTCGATTCTATTACCCGTTTAGCACGCGCCTATAACACCGTTGCACCTTCCTCAGGAAAGGTGTTATCCGGTGGTGTTGATGCCAACGCATTACAACGTCCAAAACGTTTCTTTGGTGCAGCACGTAATATTGAAGAGGGCGGCAGTCTTTCAATTATAGCAACAGCACTCGTAGAAACTGGTTCTCGTATGGATGAAGTTATCTTTGAAGAGTTCAAAGGCACCGGTAATATGGAACTTCAGCTTGAACGTAAATTGGCTGATCGTCGTATTTACCCTGCCATTAATGTCACGCGTTCAGGTACGCGTCGTGAAGAGATGCTGACCAAAGCGGATGATCTACATAAACTTTGGGTGCTTCGTAAATTATTGGCACCAATGGAACCTGTTGATGCGATGGAGTTCTTAATGGATCGTCTAAAAGCCACTAAAACCAATGCTGAATTTTTTGATTCGATGAAGCAGGGTTGATCGTAGAAAAAACACAAACACCAAAGGAACAGCCACCGGCACTATTTATTATGGGGCCGACGGCTGCGGGTAAAACCGATCTAGCACTCAAAATTGCAGCAGATTATCCAGTAGAAATCATTAGCGTTGATTCTGCTTTGGTCTATCACGGGATGGATATTGGCACCGCCAAGCCTGAGCCTGCGGTATTAGCAGAATTCCCCCACCATCTTGTTGATATTCTTGATCCAACACAGCGCTATTCCGTGGGTGATTTTCGCCGAGACGCATTGACATTGATGGCGGATATTACATCACGTGGCAAAGTGCCGCTATTGGTTGGCGGCACCATGCTTTATTTTAAAGCTTTGCAACAAGGCTTGGCCGATTTGCCAGCAGCAGATCCTGCTATTCGTCAACGTCTTGATAATGAAGCCGCTGACAAAGGGCTTAAGTCTTTGCATGATCGTTTAACAGAAATAGATCCGGTATCAGCAAAACGAATTCATCAGAATGATCCCCAGCGCTTGCAGCGTGCATTGGAAGTTTATGAAATCACTGGCCAGTCATTAACATCATTAACTGCCACTACTCAAAGCGTAATACCCTACCGGATTACTAAAGTTATATTGAGTCCATTCGATAGATCAGTGTTACACCAAAGGATCGCAGAGCGTTATCGAGAGATGATGTCCGAAGGCTTTGTTGAAGAAGTCATCGCCTTATATCAACAAGCCGATTGCCACGCTGCATTACCTTCTATGAGGGCAGTGGGTTATCGTCAAGTGTGGCAACACTTATCGGGTGATTTTGATTTAGAAACGGCAATTGAAAAAGCGATTATTGCCACAAGACAAATGGCAAAACGGCAATTAACTTGGCTAAGAGCACAGCAAGATGGCACTTGGTTTGATACTGGTGAAGGCTTACCTCTGCCAGAAATACTGTCCTTTTTATCCTACCAGCTACCTGAATTAAAGATTAACGCTTGACGGTTGAGATTGTGCTTCTAGAATGGTTCCAGATAGACCTTATAATTTGTAAGTGTTAATTAGAATAAGAATCTGGAGATAACCATGACGAAAGCACAAACATTACAAGATCCCTTTTTGAACGCATTAAGGCGTGACAATGTTGCAGTGTCGATTTATCTGGTGAATGGTATTAAACTACAAGGACAAATTGATTCATTTGATCAGTTTGTCATTTTATTAAAAAATACGGTCAATCAGATGGTGTATAAACATGCTATCTCAACCATTGTGCCAGCACATAATGTAAAGATCGGAGAAGGTGAGGAGTAGTGATTGTTTGATCGTCCAGACAGTAATGCGGCATTTGATACATCGAAAACCAAAGAAGCTGTCGTTTTAGTACATCTTAACTTTAATGACCGTAACTTCGAGGAATCAGAACAAGAATTTATTGAACTAGTTAATTCAACAGGTGCGGAAATAGCGACCATTATCCATGGTAAGCGCCGTGCACCTGATTCCAAGTTTTATGCCGGTAGCGGCAAAGTTGAAGAAATTCGAGAACATGTTGCTGCAGCTGATGCGGCACTGGTCATTTTCAATCATGAATTATCACCCAGTCAAGAACGTAATTTAGAAGCAAAACTGCATTGCAGAGTGATTGCCAGAACAGGATTGATCCTCGATATTTTTGCCCGTAGAGCGCGTTCTCATGAAGGTAAGCTGCAAGTCGAATTAGCGCAATTAAAACATCTATCAACCCGTTTAGTTCGAGGTTGGACTCACTTAGAAAGACAAAAGGGCGGTATCGGATTACGTGGCCCGGGTGAAACGCAACTTGAAACGGATAGACGTCTATTAGGCCAACGGATAAAAACGCTTAAAAAACAATTGGCCAAAGTCCGCTCCCAGCGAGAACAAGGCCGTCGTTCAAGACAACGTGCCGATGTACCTGTTGTGTCATTAGTTGGTTACACCAATATGGGTAAGTCGACACTCTTTAATAGAATGACAACCTCGGATGTCTATGCTGATGATCGTCTATTTGCGACCTTGGATCCGACACTTCGCCGTTTAAAATTAATGGAAACACAAGCATTAGTGATGGCTGACACCGTAGGATTCATTAGAAAACTACCGCATGACTTAGTTGAATCTTTTAGCTCAACATTAGAAGAAACCCGCAGCGCTGCTTTATTACTACATGTGGTGGAAGCAGGGTCATCGGAACGGGAACAATTGCTGGAACACGTCAATGACGTGTTACATGAAATAGAGGCAGATGAAGTGCCACAGGTGATTGTGTGCACTAAAATAGATCAAACGGATGACCATGAGGCAAGAATAGATCGCGATCAAGCCGGTCGCATCTGGCGTGTTTGGTTATCAGCCCATACCGGTGAAGGTATTGATCTATTAAGACAAGTGCTACAAGAGTATTTCCCAGAACAGCCACGGTATAAGCAAGACAATTAGCCTACTTGCTTAGTTTATATTCAAATAATGTCAGCATACAAAGCTGCCATATCAGTATGGTTCTATGCCGTTAGCCGTTTACGTGGAGAGTGTTGAAAAAAATAAATATGTCCTTTTTTTTAGACTTTTAATGAAATATCAACACCTCGGCTTGATCTCACCACATCTTCTATCTGCTTATTAAGCAATCTAAATCGAACTTTTACCTTAAATTTATAGACTTATTTGTGTAATAGGCCGAGTTACAGTTAATCAACGGTTCCCTATTGCTCAGTATGTCCGTAAAATAAGCACGTTTATATTTATTAATCTTAGAATTTCTCTGCTTGGAGTGTTAAATGGCTTGGAACGAACCTGGTAAAGGTGACAAAGATCCGTGGGGTGGCCGTGATGATAAAGGCCCGCCGGATATCGATGAAGTAGTCCGTAAGATGCAACGTAAGTTAGGTGGCATCTTTGGTGGTGGCTCATCTAGCGATGGTGATGCTTCAAGTTCCGGCCCTGTCGGGTTTGGTCTTGTCTTATTAATAGCGTTTTTTGTCTGGATATTATCCGGTATTTACATCGTTGATCCTGCTGAAAGAGGCGTTGTATTGCGTTTTGGTGCTTTCAACGATGTCACTCAATCTGGCCCGCATTGGCATATTCCTTACCCGATTGAAACGGTTGAAATCGTCAATGTTGAGCAAAGTAGAAATGCGGAGATTGGTTACCGTTCAACAACGGGTCGTGCTGGAAGCACGATTCATTCAGAATCACTGATGTTGACTAAAGACGAAAATATCGTTGATTTGAAAATTGCTGTGCAATATAAAATCAAAGATGCAGAGGCCTATTTATTCAATGTCCGGAATCCTGATTTAACACTCCGTCAAATGACAGAAAGCGCGGTACGTGAAATCGTCGGTAAATCGAAAATGGACTTTGTGTTAACAGAAGGCCGTAGTGCCATTGCAAGTAGCACAGAAGTATTACTACAGTCGATGTTAGATGCGCTTCAGACCGGTTTGATCATTACCAGTGTCAATATGCAAGATGTCCAACCACCAGAGCAAGTGCAAGCTGCCTTTGCTGATGTGGTAAAAGCGAGAGAAGATAAAGAACGCTCGATTAACCAAGCACAAGCCTATTCGAATGATATTTTGCCTAGAGCACGAGGTGGTGCATTCCGTCTAGTACAAGAAGCAGAAGGCTATAAGAAACAAGTGATTGCACAAGCAGAAGGTGATACCAGTCGTTTCTTGCAGGTGATGGGTGAGTATGAAAAAGCGCCGGCGATTACCAGTGAACGGCTATATATAGAGTCTATGGAATCAGTCTATACGCAGAGTCAAAAAGTCATGATTGATGTGTCTAAAGGAAGCAACAATATGTTGTATTTGCCATTAGATAAAATGAGGAATATGGCGCCGATGAAGCAAGGTCAAATTAATCTTGGCAACATGAATAGTTATCCTTCAAGTAATAGTTCGCCATCTACTAGCAGTCAAATGCCAGTGGATGCACGTAGTAGAGGGGGCCGTTAAGATGTCTGCACGTATCAACACCATTATATTTCTAGTAATTGTCGCCTTTATTATTGTCAGTTCAGCAGTGTTTTTTGTTGAAGAACGCGAAAAAGTTATTTTATTAAGATTGGGACAAATTGAACGCGCGGACTATGAGCCGGGCATCCATTTTAAAATTCCGTTTGTCAACAATGTCAAACGTTTTGATGGCCGTATTTTGACTTTAGATGCGACACCAGCACGCTATTTAACGGGTGAAAAGAAAAACGTATCGGTGGATTCATTTATTCTTTGGCGTATTGCTGATGAAGCCACCTATTTCCGTTCTATGGGTGGCGATGAGGCCAGAGCACAGTCGCGTATTTCTCAAATCATTAAAGATGGCTTGCGCGGTGAGTTTGGTAAGCGGACGATTCAGCAAGTTGTCTCTGGCGACCGGACTTCGATGGTTTCTCAAATGATGTCTGATGCCAATAAAGTGGCGACAAAATTTGGTATTGAAATTGTCAGTGTAAGAATCAAACGTATCGATTTACCGAGCGAAGTCAGTTCATCTGTATACACGCGTATGGAAGCTGAGCGTGAAAGGGTAGCCAAAGAGTTACGTTCTCAAGGTGCGGAAGAAGCCGAGAAAATTCGTTCTGATGCCGATCGCCAACGGACGATTATTTTAGCCGATGCAAAACGCGAAGCTGAAGTATTACGTGGTAATGGTGATGCGAGTTCAACAGGAATTTATGCCGAAGCTTACCAGCAGAATAGTGAGTTCTATTCGCTTTATCGTCGTTTGACCGCCTACAAAAATATTTTTGACGGTGATGATATGTTGGTGATTGAGCCAAAAGGTGAATTCTTTAATCACTTTGAAAGTTCGACTAAACAATAGACAGTGAATGCAACATTGCTCGAAAGCCTGTTCATCGCAACAGCGTTGATGTTGGTGATTGAAGGTTTGATGCCTTTTATCAGTCCTGCAGTGTTTCGTCGCTCTCTCATTCAAATGATGAGTATGAATGATAAATCACTCAGAGGCATCGGGCTATTTAGCATGTGTTTAGGCTTAGCTTTACTATATTGGGTACATTGAACAAATGAGTCATAAAGAACGTTGGTTACTGCCTGAGGGGATAGATGAAGTCGCCCCTGAAGATGCGGCACGACTTGAGCACTTGCGTCGTGAGTTAATAGATCGCCTGCAAGCATGGGGTTATCAATTAGTCACACCGCCTTTAGTTGAATACCTCGATGCTTTGCTAACAGGTCCAGCTAAAATGTTAGAGCTGCAAACCTTTAAGCTCATTGATGAAATGTCAGGCCGTCTGTTGGGTATTCGTGCTGATATGACGCCTCAAGTTGCACGCATCGCTGCCCACAAATTACGCGATAAACAAGAAGTATTAAGACTTTGTTATATCGGAAATGTGTTAAAAACATTGCCAGTATGTCAGGGCACATCACGGAATCCGACGCAGTTGGGTGCCGAAATCTATGGTCATAGCGGCGCTGAAAGTGATTTAGAAATCTTACAACTAATGGTTGAAGCCTTAACCGTTATTGGTTTAGGTTCGAAGATGGTTATTGATATAGGCCATGTCGGTATTTACCGTGGTTTAGCGGAGCAAGCGGATTTAAGCGCTGAACAAGAACAAGCTTTATTCAATGCATTGCAAAGAAAAGCCTTGCCTGAAATAGAAACATTATTACTAGGCTACGCATTACCAGCTGATAGCCACGCCATGTTATTAGCCTTGTCAGAACTCAATGGTGGCATGGACGTGTTGACTAGAGCTGAGCAGGTTTTAGCAAAGGCACCGGATTCAGTACAGACTGCTTTGAAAACGCTGAAAGAGATAGCAACGATGGCAGGACAACGATTGCCAGCAGTATCCATTAATTTCGACTTGGCTGAGCTTAGAGGTTATGACTATCACACAGGTCTGGTTTTTGCCGCTTATCAAGCTGGTTCTGCACGGGCATTAGCTATGGGTGGCCGCTATGATGGGATTGGTGAAGATTTCGGTCATGCACAACCGGCGACAGGTTTCAGTTTAGATTTAAAAGACATGGTGGCCAATAGCATTGCCGCCTTGCCTGAAAAAGAAGCGATTACTGTTGCGTGGTGTGATGATGCCGATCAACAAGCGATGATCCAGCAATTACGCGATCAAGGTGAAACCGTGATTTATCAGCTTTCTGATACTGCGGTCACAACTAACAAAACATTAGTAAAACAAGATAACGACTGGCAAGTAGTTGAAACAGGAACAGTAATAAGTGGCTAAGAATATTGTAGTAATTGGGTCTCAATGGGGTGATGAAGGTAAAGGTAAATTAGTTGATTTACTGACAGATAATGTCTCCGCTGTTGTGCGCTTCCAAGGTGGTCATAATGCAGGTCATACCTTAGTCATTGATGGTAAGAAAACAGTTTTACATCTTATTCCGTCAGGCATTCTACGTGAACATGTTCAGTGCTTAATTGGCAATGGTGTCGTGTTATGTCCACAAGCCCTACTCAAAGAAATGAACGAACTTGAAGGCAACGGCATTCCCGTCCGTGAACGTTTAAAGATTAGTGCGGCTTGTCCCTTAATCTTGCCTTATCACGTTGCATTAGATCAGGCGCGTGAACGCCGTCGCGGTAAAGCTGCCATTGGTACAACAGGCCGTGGTATCGGCCCAGCGTATGAAGATAAAGTGGCGCGTCGTGGTTTACGTTTGGGTGATTTAAATAATGTAGAAACCTTTGTTAGCAAACTTGAAGAAGTGACGGCATTTCATAACTTCTCATTGATTAACTACTACCAATCTTCGCCAGTGAGTTTTGAGCAAGTCCGTGATGAGACTTTGGCAATGCGTGAAGTACTATTACCATTGATTGCTGATATTCCACATCTGTTGGAACAATACTCAAAAGCGGGTGATAACGTGATGTTCGAAGGTGCACAAGGTGCCTTATTAGATATTGATCATGGGACTTATCCTTATGTGACCTCGTCTAATACTACAGCCGGTGGCTGTGCTGCGGGTTCTGGTGTCGGCCCTTGTCATATTGACTATGTACTTGGTATTACCAAAGCCTATGCAACCCGTGTTGGTGCCGGTCCATTTCCTTCTGAATTATTAGATGCTGATGGTTCAGTAAACGAAATTGGCCAATATTTAGCGGATAAAGGCCACGAGGTTGGTGCTACCACTGGTCGTGGACGTCGTTGCGGCTGGTTAGATATGGTGGCCCTGAATCGTGCTTGCTGGGTCAGCAGCATAACTGGACTCTGTTTAACGAAACTAGACGTATTAGATGGTTTGGAAACGATTCGTCTATGTGTATCTTATGAACGTGATGGCCGCACAGTCGATGTATTACCGCTTAGTGCGGACGAGTTTGATGGTTGTGAGCCAGTATATATCGATATGCCGGGCTGGACTGAATCAACATTAGGTGTGACTCATTTTGATGAGCTACCTGTCAATGCACAAGCCTATATTAAAAAAGTAGAAAGCTTAGCGGGTGTACCCATTGATATTATTTCTACTGGCCCGGATCGCAACGAAACCATTATCCAACGCGATTTATTTAGCCTTTAAATATAAATTACTTAATGTCTTTATCGGGATTAATGCCCGCATAGATTGCTGAATAGTCGGTATCCGCTAAGCCTTTAGCAAGCGTGTGTTCTAATAAGATAGAAATCCCTTCTAAAGCGCTAGTATCTAATGCCAGTTGCTTGGCAACATTTAAGAATAATGTGGTGTCTTTAGCAAGGTGTTTTGTCGGGAAGTTCGGATTAGTAAAATCACCTGACAGCATCCGATCTAACTTTTTATCAAACGTCGGGGCATACAGTGCACTGTCACGCACGACGGACATAAATTGATCAACATTGGCGCCTTCTTTTTCAACTAAAGCTAGACTTAGAGCAAAACTTGAAGTTAACCCTGCAATTAATTGATTCATAGCAAGTTTAACAGTTGATCCTTGTCCGGTATCACCAAAATGTTCAGGCGAATTTCCGATGAGTTTAAGTAAGGGCAGCGCGGCATCAAAAACAGATCGTTCTCCTGCTGCCATTAAGATTAATGATCCTGAACGGGCTTCCGGTAAACTACCCAGCACAGGGCATTCCAAGTACTGACCACCTGATTGTGATATATGCTCAGCCAATGTACGAGATTCACTGGGTGCGATAGTGCCCATTTGAATGATGATTTTGCCATTAAAAACCTGTGGATCGATGTCATCTAAAACGGTATTAATGGCTGTAGCGTCACTTAAAAATAATAAACAAAAGTCACTATTTGCGACCGCCTGTTGCGCAGATGAAGCAACAGAAGCACCGCGTTGTTGTAGTTCATGTGTTTTGTCGTGGCTGCGATTATAAACTGTCAGGCTTTGCTGCTGTTCAAGCAAGCGCTCTCCTAATGCTTGTCCCATCAGGCCGATTCCGATAATGGCAATATTCATCGTGTTTGTTTTCCGTCTTGTTGTGAGTGAATGAACAATAGTCACCATAGATGACTTGCGCCCAGTAAGTTAGAATAGCCGCTTATTTTACAGTAGAAACAGGGGAAGTCTGTGTACAAGAAAAACATGACCATCGCTGGTTTTGATGATGAACTATTTGATGCGATTGAGTCTGAAAATCAACGTCAAGAAGATCACATTGAGTTAATCGCTTCAGAAAATTACACCAGTCCACGTGTAATGGAAGCCCAAGGCTCATTATTAACCAATAAATATGCAGAAGGTTACCCTGGTAAACGTTACTACGGCGGTTGTGAGTATGTTGATAAAGCAGAACAATTAGCCATCGATCGTGCAAAGACCTTATTTGGCGCCGATTATGCCAATGTACAGCCTCATTCAGGCTCACAGGCCAATGCAGCAGTGTACCTAGCCTTGTTACAACCTGGTGATACCATTCTAGGCATGAGTTTAGCCCATGGTGGGCATTTGACCCATGGTTCAAAAGTCAGTGCGTCAGGTAAATTTTATAATGCTGTTTCTTATGGCATCAATAACGAAACAGGCGAGATTGATTATGACGAAGTGGCAGCACTAGCTAAAGAACATCAACCTAAAGTGGTTGTAGCAGGTTTCTCTGCTTATTCACGCATTATTGATTGGCAACGTTTCCGTGAAATTGCAGACTCAGTCGGTGCTTATTTACTGGTCGATATGGCCCATGTTGCAGGTTTAGTAGCCACTGGCCTATATCCAAACCCAGTACAAATCGCAGATGTGACCACAACGACAACACACAAAACATTACGGGGTCCACGTGGCGGTTTGATTTTGGCTAAAGCCAATGCAGAGGTTGAGAAGAAATTAAACTCCGCGGTGTTCCCTGGCTTCCAAGGCGGACCGTTGATGCATGTCATTGCGGCTAAAGCAGTGTCTTTCAAAGAGGCGATGTTGCCGGAGTTTAAGACCTATCAGCAACAAGTCATTAAAAATGCTCAAGCGATGGCTGAAGTGTTTATGGCGAGAGGCTACGATGTGGTGTCAAAAGGCACAGATGATCACCTGTTTTTAGTGAGCTTCATTGAGGCTGGGCTGACGGGTAAAGATGTTGATGCTTGGTTGGGTAATGCCTATATCACTGTCAATAAAAATGCTGTTCCCAACGATCCACAATCTCCTTTTGTGACGTCTGGTATTCGTGTCGGTACACCGGCTGTGACCACCCGTGGTTTCAAAGAGCAAGAATGTAGAGACTTGGCCACTTGGATGTGTGATGTGATTAGCAGTGGCGGTGACGAGACTGTAATCGAAACCGTTAGAGAGCAGGTCAAAGCCATTTGTCAAACACACCCTGTTTACTCATAGTCAGAACTTGATGAACAGAGCTGGTGTCTATTTTATCTGCGCAATGACGCGTAGATAAAGCTAAGGATTGTACGTATGCGTTGTCCCTTTTGTGGTGCCGATGATTCAAAAGTCATTGATTCTCGTTTATCAGCTGAAGCAGACTCTATCAGGCGCCGCCGACTGTGCAGTGAATGTAATGAGCGCTTTACCACTTATGAAACCGCGGAATTGACGTTACCACGGCTGATAAAACGTGATGAATCACGGGCATTATTTGATGAAGATAAATTAAGAGCAGGTTTTCTACGCGCACTTGAAAAAAGACCGGTCAGTATTGATGCCGTCGATACAGCTGTAAAAGGGATTATTCATAGATTGAGAGCGACTGGAGAAAGGGAAGTCGCCAGCCGTCTAGTAGGAGACTGGGTGATGGATGCATTACGGGAACTAGACGAAGTTGCCTATGTACGTTTCGCATCGGTATATCGTCGTTTTCAAGATGTTAATGCATTCCGGGAAGAAATTGAAAGGATGGAAAATTTTTCAGAATCGTCAGCACAGGATTAATACTATGCTTCGAGTCATTATTTTTTGTGATACCTGTAATAAGCAAGGCATCCGATATATCGAGCAACAACGTAATTCACAGCGTGGTGATGAGGGTGGACGGCGTGTAACTGATGGTCGATCTTGGTATGAAGGCACTTTAGCCGAAGCGGAACAGGCAGGTTGGTTAATTGAAGCAGACATCCATACTTGCCCTCGCTGTAGAGCACGCTAACTAGCACTTGATGTCACACGAAACTTTTATGACTCGAGCCTTGCTGTTGGCAGAGCGTGGGCTTTTTACGACAGCCCCTAACCCGCGAGTTGGCTGCGTTATTGTAAAAGATAATGCCATTATTGCTGAGGGTTGGCACCAGCGAGCAGGCCAAGCACATGCTGAAGCCAATGCTTTAGCACAACTTGATAATCAACAAGCTCGAGGCGCGGACTGCTACATTACTCTGGAACCTTGTAGTCATACGGGCCGAACGCCACCTTGTGTTGATGCCCTGATTAAATCAGGTATTAAGCGCGCTTTTATTGCAATGAAAGATCCTAATCCATTAGTGTCTGGGCAGGGTATTGATAAGCTTAAACAAGCAGGTATTGAAGTCATTGTTGGCGTATTAGCGCAACAAGCAGAACAGTTAAATCGTGGTTTTTGTCAGCGTATGCGACTGGGACGACCTTATGTACGTAGTAAAATAGCCATGAGCCTTGATGGTAGGACCGCGATGGCCTCTGGTGAAAGTCAATGGATAACGGGTTCACAAGCACGGCAAGATGTGCAAAAGCTACGTGCACAAAGTGCGGCCATATTGACAGGGATCGGCACAGTATTAACTGATGACCCTCAACTGACTGTCAGGCCAGAAGGTTGGTATCCAGCAGGGCAAGCGGTTCGGCAGCCATTAAGAGTCGTTGTTGATAGTGACTTGAAAATAGCCGTCGATGCTAAAGTCCTCAATGCTGAAGCTGAAACGTGTATCGCGACGTTGAACAGTTCATCCGATAAAGATCTGAATATCATAATCACAAAACCTGATAATGATCGTGTTGATTTAAAACAGCTAATGCGTCAATTAGCAGAACGAGAGATCAATGACGTGATGGTTGAGGCCGGAGCAGTGTTAAATGGTGCACTGTTAGCAGCAGGCTTGATTGATGAGTTAATTATTTACATGGCACCCAAATTGATGGGGGATGGCGGGAGAGGCTTATTTCATCTACCCGGATTACAAACAATGGCGAACAATATAGACTTAAATATCATTGATATTCGTGCAGTAGGTAACGATTGGCGTATTACTGCATTGCCTTTATATGCATAGTCTTGATATGTGGGTAATATCCATATGATGGATCTTTAAGGAACAATAACTATGTTTACCGGCATTATTGCTGCTCTAGGTAAAGTACAAACCGTTGAAACAAAAGGCGGTGATGTGAGATTAGAAGTAGCAACACAGACATTAGATCTCAGTGATGTGGCCTTAGGCGACAGCATTGCGATTAATGGTGTTTGCTTAACCGTGGTCGCGATGCAAAGTGGGCGTGTACATTTTGATGTGTCAAAAGAAACATTGGAGCGGAGTAGTTTGGGTTCTGCTCAAATAGGGTCTGAAGTGAACTTGGAAAAAGCACTGGCAGTGGGCGATCGTCTTGGTGGTCATTTTGTGAGTGGCCATGTTGATGGCATGGGTGAATGTCTCTTGAGGCAAGCTTCCGCACGTTCAGTGACATTTCGTTTTTCAGTACCCACTGACTTAGCGCGCTATATCGCTGAAAAAGGCTCGATTTGTATTGATGGCGTCAGCTTGACCGTTAATAATGTGTCAGAGAATGATTTTGAAGTGAATATCATTCCACATACTTTACAAGAAACGATTATCAAAGATTATCAAGTCGGCACACGGGTTAATTTGGAAGTTGACTTGATTGCCCGCTATTTAGAACGACTATTACCAGGGCAACAAAGCGGTATTACGCATGAGACATTGCTAAAACATGGGTTTGCAAAATAATGAAATTAAATACAACCGCTGAAATTATTGATGATTTTAAGCAGGGCAAGATGGTCATTATCATTGATGATGAGGATCGGGAAAATGAAGGCGATTTAGTGATGGCGGCGGAGTGCGTGACACCTGAAGCGATTAACTTCATGGCGCGTTTTGGTCGGGGGTTAATTTGTCTTACCTTGACGGAGCAACGCTGTAAACAACTACGACTACCGTTAATGGTTTCGGATAATCAAGCGGCTTATTCTACAAATTTCACAGTGTCCATTGAAGCTGCCGAAGGGGTAACGACAGGGATTTCAGCAGCTGATCGTGCCTTAACGATTCAAGCAGCAGTCAACGCAGATGCTAAGCCAGAAGATATTGTCCAACCAGGACATATTTTTCCACTAAAGGCACAGTTAGGCGGCGTTTTAACGCGGGCGGGTCATACTGAAGCGGGTTGCGATCTGGCGCAATTATCAGGAAAAATGCCGGCGGCGGTGATTGTTGAAATACTCAACGAAGATGGCAGTATGGCAAGACGGCCCGATTTAGAAAAATTTGCCGAGCTGCACCAACTCAAGATTGGCACAATAGCGGATTTGATTAGTTATCGTTTAGAAAATGAGATGACAGTTCAGCGTTTATCACAATGTCACCTGCCAACCGCGCATGGTGAGTTTGAGTTGGTAAGTTTCCAAGATACTGTGAATAGCCAAGTCCACATCGCGCTTGTCTATGGCGAGATCGACACTGAGCAGGAAACACTGGTCAGAGTCCATATGGCCGATCCCTTAAATGATCTAATAGATGCGACGCGGGATGCGAGCCATTGGCCTTTAGATGCAGTAATGGCTGAGATTCAGCGAGCGGGTAAAGGTATTCTAGTGGTGCTAAGGCAACCTGAACAAAACAAACGCTTAGCGGATAAAGTCGAGCTCTACCAGCAACAGGATCGCGGTGAAGTAACGACCGGGTCTAAAATGGCTTGGGATATGCGTACATTTGGTGTCGGTGCTCAGATTCTGGCAGATCTTGGTGTTAAAAAAATGCGGGTGATGGGTACACCGACTAAATTAACAGGGCTATCTGGCTTTGGTTTAGAGTTAGTGGGTTATTTAGAAAGGCGGCAAGGGGATTGAGCAATCAGCACATTATGGTTGTGGTGGGTGAAGCTTCCGGTGATGCGCATGCTGCGAGGGTAGTGACGGCACTAAAACAACAAGCACCGAATATTGTGGTCAGTGGTATCGGCGGAGATAAGCTACGTGCTGCTGGCATGGATGTCACTATCGACTTTTCAGAACTCGCCGTCATGGGCTTAGTTGAAGTGTTAAAGCGTTACCGGCATTTAAAACAAATTTTTAATCAGATGGTCGCGTTGTTGAAAACGCAGCGGCCCGATTTATTGGTTTTGGTCGATTACCCAGGCTTTAATCTGAAACTGGCTAAACAAGCGAAGAAGTTATCTATTCCCGTTGTGTATTACATTAGCCCTAAAGTATGGGCTTGGCGAAAAGGCCGGGTAAAAACAATTAAACAAAATGTCGATAAGATGTTGGTGCTTTTTCCATTTGAACTGGCCATTTATGAGCAGGCAGGTGTGCCCGTACACTGCGTTGGCCATCCCTTGGTTGATGCTGTTGAAAGAACATTAAGTACTGAACAGGCTAAACAAAAGTTGGACTTAGTCGCTGAGCAGAAAGTGATTGGTTTATTTCCGGGTAGTCGGCGTAGCGAAGTTGAGATGTTACTGCCCTTGATGATTCAAGCGGCTGAGCGAATACACCAGCAATATCCAGAAGTGCAAATAGTGTTACCTTTAGCCCCCGGTTTAAACGAAACATTATTGACGTCTATTTTGGCTGAAACTAACTTGGCTATTAGGGTGGTTTCAAGTGACTTTTATGAATTAACATCAGCCTGTGATGCGATTGTTGCAGCATCTGGGACGGTAACATTAGAAATTGCTTTATTAAACGTCCCCCATTTTATTTGTTATCGCGTATCTCCTGTTACCTATAGCATTATGAGTAGGCTAGTCAAAATTCCTTATGTCGGCTTATGCAATATCGTCACCGGCAAAGCCTTAATCACAGAAGTGATACAGGATGCGGTGACAGTCGATCGTTTAGCAGAAGAATTAAGTGACAGGCTGATACGTCAAGATAGCCAAATTATTGCACAAGACATAGGACAACAAGTACGGGCTTCACTTGGTCCAGCGGGTGGTGCTGGCAATGCAGCACAGCAGATTATCGCGATGCTAATCAAGTGAGTTTAGTAGGATTAATCACAGGTGTTGACGAAGTCGGGAGAGGGCCTTTAGCGGGTCCGGTGGTGACAGCCGCCGTCATTCTTGATCCGAATAAGCCGATCGCAGGTTTAGCAGACTCAAAAAAGTTAACAGAAAAGCGCCGTGAGGCCTTAGATCCCATCATTAAACAACATGCTTTGGCCTGGGCGATTGGCCGAGCAGAGCCTGAAGAGATTGACCAACTCAATATATTACAAGCGACATTATTAGCGATGCGACGGGCAGTTGAGGGTTTAAGTTTGGTCCCTGATCATGCCTTAGTCGATGGCAATCAAGCGCCTAAATTAATGTGTCCAGTCACAACTATTATCAAAGGTGACCAAACGGAACCCGCTATTGCAGCAGCATCTATCATTGCTAAAGTGTCGAGAGATAGAGAAATGATTTTAATGGAACAACATTTCCCGGGCTATGGTTTTGCTCAACACAAAGGCTATCCAACAAAAATGCATCAAGCGGCCTTGATGACATTAGGTGTGACAGATATTCATCGTCGTTCATTTAGGCCTGTGCAACTGGCGATACAAGCGCAGAAATAATGCGTCTACAGCAGCGTCATTGGCATTATTTTGGCACGGCCAGAGAGAGCAAGCATGATATGATATTGGCCAATGTCATTTTTAAATAAAATTTTTCGACGAGGTCAAACGACGGCGTCAACAGAAGGGCCAGATCATCAACCGAGACAAGACACCATGCCTTTGATTGTGCCACGAGATGAACATAGCCTGTCTCGTGCTCAGATAAGCCCCCAAGCCTTAAAAGTATTGTATGGCCTTAAAGATGCTGGCTATGAAGCTTATTTAGTCGGCGGTTGTGTTCGTGACCTTCTTTTAGGCCATAAACCTAAAGACTTTGATGTCGCTACCAACGCTTCACCTGAACAGGTCCATAAACTATTCCGTAAAAGTCGCCTGATAGGCCGACGTTTTAAGCTAGTGCATGTTGGTTTTGGCCGAGATGTGATCGAGGTGGCCACTTTTAGGGCGCCACCTGAAGAAACGCACCATATCGATGAGCAAGGCCGGATCGTACAAGATAATGTCTTTGGTACTTTAGAGCAGGATGCATGGCGTCGTGATTTTACGATTAATGCCTTGTATTACAATATCCGTGATTTTTCGATAGTGGATTACACGGGGGGTATTGCTGACTTACAAGCAGGTAAAGTTCGCTTGATCGGTGATGATGTTGAGAAGCGTTACCGCGAAGATCCGGTGAGGATGTTACGCGCACTCCGTTTTGTTGCTAAATTAGATCTACACCTTGATGAATACACCGAGCACCACTTACCCCAATTAGCGAGCCTATTAGCGGATATTCCAGCTGCACGGTTATTTGATGAATGTTTAAAACTCTATTTAACGGGTAATGCCGTGTCGACACATCAGTTGTTAGCACAATATGGCATTTTTAATTATCTATTTCCTGAAACAGCGCAGGTATTAAAGGCTGAGCCAGAGGGCCAAGCTGCCAAGCTACTCACTAGAGCCTTAGAAAATACCGATAAGCGAATAGCAGAGGCGAAGCCCGTGACGCCGGCCTTTTTATTTGCAGCTATTTTATGGGGGCCAGTTGCACAACAATGGCAATTGCATCAAGATAATAAAATACCAGCTATTCCAACATTGCAACGGGCGGCAACAGAGGTCATTTCGACACAAATAAAACGTGTTGCTGTGCCAAAACGATTTACGATGGTGACGAAAGAAATCTGGATAATGCAGATCAGACTGACCATGCGACAAGGTAAACGAGGATTTAGATTATTAACCCATCCTAAATTTCGTGCAGCTTATGATTTCTTATTGCTTCGTGTCGATTCTGGCGAACCGTATGAAGAGTTGGCAGAGTGGTGGACCACATTTCAATTTGCTACAGAAGACGAGCAGCAAAAAATGGTCAACGCTTTAGCACCTGTTAAGCAGAAAAAGCGTCGACGGAGAAGAAAACCCGCCGCCAAAAAAGTAGCTGAAAATAAAGCATAATGCGGGTATTTATAGGTTTAGGCAGTAATTTAGCCGACCCACAACAACAAGTACGGTCTGCGCAGAAAGCGTTGAAAACACTGCCCATGACACAATGGGTGGCCAGTTCATCACTGTATAAAAGCCCGCCGATGGGGCCTCAAGATCAGCCAGATTATATTAATGCCGTTGTCGAATTAGAAACAATATTAAGCCCGCATGATTTGCTCGATTGCCTACAACAGATAGAGCAGCAGCAGGGTCGTGTACGAGCACGTCACTGGGGCGAGAGAACATTAGATCTAGATTTGTTATTGTATGGCGATGAAATAATTGCTGATGACAGGCTACATGTACCCCATCCAGGGATAGCGCAACGGGCATTTGTGATTTATCCTTTGGCAGAAATTGATGCAGACATTGTGATTCCAGAGAAAGGCGCAATCAGTGAGTTGTTATTATCTTGTCCTCGTGACGGTTTAGAACGTATAGAAAACAAATGAATATGAACACGACATTACCACATCGATATATTGTTGTTGAAGGTCCAATGGGGGTGGGGAAAACCCATTTAGCCAAACGCCTTGCGGCGAGTTTTTCGGGCACCACGTTACTTGAAACGCCAGAACAAAACCCGTTTTTAGAAAAGTTCTATACCCATCCGCGCCAATCTGCCTTGCCAACACAATTGAGCTTTTTAATGCAACGTATTAAGTTGAGCAAAGGCTTGCAGCAAGATGACTTATTTAATGATCTGCAAGTCTCTGACTTTATGATTGATAAGGATCGTTTATTTGCTCAAATCACCTTAGATGATGATGAGCTTGCTTTGTATAATATGGTTTACGATAATCTGACCATGCAAAGCCGACGACCTGATCTGGTTATTTATTTGCAAGCGCCTTTGTCGGTACTCAAAAATCGAGTATCACAACGTGGCATAGGCTATGAGCAGCGTATTGAAGATGCTTATTTACAGCGGTTGACAGAAAGTTATGCTGATTTTTTTCATTATTATGAAGCGTCGCCTTTGTTAATTGTGAATGCCGAGCAAATTGACCTGGTGGATAATGAGCAAGATTATGAGAATTTAATTAGCCAAATTGCACGTAGTCAAAGTGGTCGCCATTATTACAACCCGTTGCCTGTGACAGAGAAATCAAAATGAGTCGTTTAACCTTAACGCAATTACGGCAGATGAAAGCCGATGGTGACAAAATTGCGGTATTAACCGCCTATGATGCTAGTTTTAGCAAAATGCTTGAACAAGCCGGTGTTGAGGTTATTTTGGTGGGCGACTCTTTAGGCATGGTGATTCAAGGACAAGAAAGTACTTTACCGGTGACGGTTAATGAAATGGTCTATCACACTAAAAATGTGGTGCGAGGTAGTCAACAGGTATTCGTGATCGCCGATATGCCCTTTATGAGTTATGCCAATGCCGATCAAGCGATTAGCAATGCGGCTCGTTTGATGGCAGAAGGGGGCGCGCAAATGGTCAAACTTGAAGGTGGTGCAGTTGTTAGTGATATCGTTAAACAATTGGTCGAACGCGGTATCCCTGTTTGCGGCCATCTAGGCCTACTCCCGCAATCAGTAAACCACGTTGGTGGTTATCGGGTACAAGGACGTGAGCCAGAGCAAGCAAAAGCATTGATTGAAGAAGCTAAACAACTCGAACAAGCAGGCGCTGATATGTTGGTATTGGAATGTGTGCCAGCCACATTAGGTCAAGCTATCACCGCGGCTATAGATATTCCTGTAATTGGTATTGGCGCGGGTGCTGACTGTGATGGTCAAGTCTTGGTGTTATACGATATGTTAGGTATCACACCGGGTAAGCGACCACGTTTTAGTCAGGATTTCCTAATCGAAGGTAAAGGCATTCCCACGGCTATTTCGGACTATGTCAGGGCGGTTAAATCAGGCGAGTTTCCTAGTCAGGACCAACAATATTAATGGACACAGTGTCATCCCTTCATGATTTGAGGCAACAGGTTCTATCATGGCATCAACAGGGATTAAATATTGGCTTTGTCCCGACAATGGGCAACCTACATGCCGGTCATTTATCGCTGATCACCGAAGCAAAAAAGCGGGCAGATAAGGTCATTGTCAGTATCTTTGTGAACCCTTTGCAATTTGATGATAAAGCCGATTTATCAGCTTACCCAAGAACACTTGAAGCCGATACACAACAACTAGCCTCGACAGCCTGCGATGTGCTTTTTACGCCATCAGTCGAAACTGTTTACCCCAAGGGTATGACCGATCAAACCACAGTCACTGTGCCGATGATAGGCGAACGATTATGCGGACGCCATCGTCCAGGCCATTTTGATGGGGTGGCTACCGTGGTCAGTAAGCTACTCAATATGGTGGCCCCCGATAGTGCCGTCTTTGGCGAAAAAGATTTCCAGCAATTATTGTTGATTAAAAAGTTAGTACACGATCTTAATATGCCGGTTGATATTATCAGCAGTGAAACCTATCGTGAACAAAGTGGCCTTGCCATGAGTTCTCGTAATCAATATTTAAGCGAAGCCGAACGCCTACTTGCAGTAGAGATTTATCAAACACTACAAAAAATAAAGCAGCAGCTTAAACAGGGCGAACTGAATTTTAGTTTACTCTGCCAACAAGCCGAACAAAATTTAAAACAACAAGGCTTTATCCCTGACTATGTAGAAATTTGCCGTGAAACTGATTTAATGCCAGCAAATCATCAAGATAAGGACCTACGGATTTTGATAGCAGCGCAATTAGGCCCGGCAAGACTCATCGACAATATCGCTTGCCACCTTGCTAGATAACGGCTAAAAAGCGATAATAGCAGCTGGTTTCTATTATTATTCGCTGTCTATGCAACTAACGTTATTAAAAACAAAATTACATCGTGCTTGCGTTACCCATTCCGAACTGGAATATGAGGGTTCATGTGCGATTGATGGACAATTATTGGAAGCAGCGGGCATTCATGAATACGAGCAAATTCATATTTATAATGTGACCAATGGCGAGCGTTTTACAACCTATGCGATTCGAGCAGAAGCGGGTTCTCACATTATTTCTGTTAATGGCGCCGCAGCACACAAAGCATCGCCGGGCGATCGCATCATTATCTGTGCCTATGCAACATTAGATGAACAAGAAGTTAAACACTTTAAACCGACCCTGGTTTATCTAGACGAAAATAATCACATCACCAATACACGTCATGCTATTCCAGTCCAAGCTGCTTAACAGCGCCTAAACGCCTGTAAAAAATACAGTCATCAAACGGTAACTGAAACGTTATCAATCTGTAATATGCTACCTTTCCACTGCTTGGCATTCGAGAAATCAATGACTTTGATCTCTTTGGTCGTTGACTTATTTGCAAACAAGGGTTCTTACGCAATCACGGCCTTGAGCCTTTGCTTGATAGAGCGCTTTATCGGCCATTTCCATAAAATCATTGGATTCGATAAATGTGCCAGTAGGACAATAGGCGACGCCAACGCTGACACTTAACTGAACCGGTTCAGGTTTGATTTTGGTTTGACGTACTGCACGGCGTATTCTGTCAGCAATGCCTTGGGAAATGGGTTTGTCAACATCAAACAAAATGATCGCAAACTCTTCTCCACCGATACGAGAAAAACAAGCAGCGGTACGCAAAGAGTTGCGAACCTCTTTGGCGGTTTGTTCTAAACACAAATCACCTACGCTGTGGCCGTACTGGTCATTTACCGCTTTAAAAAAATCGAGATCGTAGTAGATCAAGGTTATATCTTTTTTTTGTTCTCGTGCCTTCTTCAGACTGATTGCTAATGCCTCTTCGAAATAGCGACGATTGCCTATACCCGTTAATGGATCTGTGTGAGCCATAGTATTGAGTGATTGCGTTCTTTCACTGACTTTCTGTTCTACGTCACTGCTGAAACGCAAAGAGCGGTAATAAATAAACATCAAACTGACTAGGCCAAGTAACACCAGACTGGAAAAAGTAAGGTTGGCATAACTGATGCTGGACCGCATTGTCGACAATTCGTCATTATTACCGTACAAAGGCAGAGTAATGGACATAGCGCCACGCACATCACCCACTTTCCAATCTGTTTTGGGGCTGTTAGGCAGGCTGTTGTGGCACTGCACACAACTTGCACTCATGACGATAGCTTCTGCATAGCGCAGTACCTGACGTTGATCAGCGCTTGTTTCAAGAATGAGAGGCTGATCGGGATTATGTTGAAACAGACTCAGGGCATCTGATTCAAATTGATCCTGTGGACCGCCGGTATTTTGTCGATTAGGGAAGGGGTATTCACTGTACATGCGTACGAGCAGGCCATTTTCCTCCTTACTTAGCTCCTCAGCCAACTCAATCGCAAAAGTAGCCGGATTTGGTACCCGTAATGGGTACTCATAATGATCTGGGCCTATGCTAACAAGTCCATGGTTTCGAATCTTTTTGATATTATTCTGGCTATAACTGGTGCGACTAAGGTTAACTGCATCGACCAACATTGCTGCTGTACGTGTCGCCAGTGCCAGAGATGCTGAATGATCTAAGCGTTGGATGGCAAAAAAGGATAATGATGCCATGAAGGCAAACAGTAAACTGAGAATGAGGAGTATCCGAGTCTGTTCTTTCATTAAGAGCGTCTAATTTGTTGCCAGCTTATGGCGTTTATTTGATAAGTAGGGAAAGTAGTCTCGCCATATCCTTTTTCATCATAATATTCTGCCTGCAGTCGAATAATGAATGTAACTTAATAGGTTCGTTTTCGCAATCAAAAATAAATCGGATATTCCATTGTGAAAGACAGAGGAAAACCACCAAAGTTAGTATTTAACACCCCATTATCAGCTTGCTCGTCAACAGATAGGTTAAGGCCTATTGAAAGCTCTGATTCCGCCTGTAATGAATAGGCTGAATAGTGTGCTAAAAAATTTGATGAATCTTGATGGTTTTAGAGCCAAACTGCATCACTTAATAACAATTATCAAGGGGACAGCCACTGACTCTGCTGATTTCGGGCTATTGTTTCTTGTAGAAAAGGGAAACATCTCTTTTTAATTCAGTTGGTTCAAGTCGTTTATTTTCACCATCCAAAACACCCTTTATAAGATCAATCCTATGCCCATGGTTGCAGCATGGGCATAGGGTTTCGATTATTGTTCGTGTGTCGGTAATTTCTTTATAGGCAATTTGTTTGTTGGAATCGCTGGCGGAGGTGTAATACTGGGGGCCTGTGGTTTTTTGATTTTTGTCGCGCCAGATAACGGTCGAATGCTAGGCGCTTTAATTTTCCCGGATTTTGGTATGCCACGTGGCGGTACGGCACGTGGCACCTTAGTTAAGCCATGTCCGATTGGGCAAGTTATTGAGTAGTTTTCAACATTGGATAAAAAGGAGCCAGGAGTAGACCCTCTAAGGTGAATTGTCCCAGTTTCAAGCCTACCTTTACTAGCTACCCTGAGTTTATAGTTCCCTATCGCATTGCCATATCGATCGGTCATTAGACGGTAACCTTCAGGGTTAGTGGGAAGGGAACTATGGAGATTAAACCTGACAGGTGCGTTAGGTCTATTAGTCGTAACGCTCACCTGTAACGCAACGGCACAGATGCCAGCTCGCGTAATATTGCTAGTTTGGATGGTTGCTTTTTTAACACGGAAGGGGCTGTCATCGGGACCAGCAGCTCTGTTACTGTTACGGGCGCAGGTAATTTGAAAAGCTGCAAGAACGCGATATTCAGGAATCTGATGTCTCTGGCGATCATCTTGCCACCATCCATTTAAAATAATAGTAACTGGAAGTGTGCGGTCTCTGGCGAAAATATCATTCTCTGGATTCCCGTCACTTAACATTATTGCTTTGTTTTTATCGCATTCATCAAGGACGAAACGTTCTATAACAGCCCTTGATTGAAACAGTTGCACTCTATTGTGATATGAGTCAACACCATCTGATGTATAAGGGATTATGGTGTTAGTACTCGAATTCTCTGCTCGATCGCTATAACTAGACTGTATCGTGTATTTTGAATCAAGCTGACGAATTCTAGACCTAGCGCCGCTAGTTGGCACAACATGGATATTAACCCACATGTTAAGGTCGGAACCATTTACAACTCCCGTGTACGCGTTATTTTGGCTTTTAACAATTATATTGGTAGGGTGAACACGGTCTAATGTTATTGAAGCCGATGATGCAAATAAAGGGGTTGGCAAGAGCATTAAACATGCTAGCGCTAACCATAATAAAGCCATCATTTTAACTTCTGGTAAAAAGTGATGAGGCCTTGTCATAAATCTTGTTACACCGGGCAAGTGCTGATTAATGACGGCTACCTTGCCTTTTAATTGACTTCTCTGTGACTTAGCCATTACCTTCCTTACAATGTTATGTATCTATGAGTCGAACGAAACAAGCTATTGGTTCAATCTTTTTAAAATAGATGCTATTTCTTATTATGTAGGGTGCTTTATCACCAAAAAGCGGATTAAATTATCTCGCTTCTAATTTTCCTGGCAAAGTCTCATGGCATTTTTTAAATTTTTTACCACTGCCACAAAAACAAGGTTCATTGCGTTCTAGCTTTGTTATGGGTAACTCTTCGCCTTCGAAATAAAACCATTCATCGTTGGCATAAACAAACTTTGAACGCTCGTGTTGTTGAGCGATCTGACCTTTTTCAATACGGTAAGCGACGAACTCAACGTATGAGACTTTATCTCCGGCTTGGTGGTCAATGACTTTCAGGCCAATCCAGCGTGATTTCTTGACCAGTCTTGACATAGAAAAGGCCTCACCAAAGCGTCGTTTCCTAGGGTGGATCGTGCTAACGATATACCCCACGTTGTGATAACAAAAAGCAGTATAACGAGCACGCATAATTTGCTCTGCAGTGGGAGAGTCGACTTTTCCCCGATGCACGAGTTCACAACAGTCAGGATAAAGTTCGCCACTAGCACAAGGACAAGCGAAAGTAATTTGTACCATCTTTCTCAACCAACCTCTTTAAATGGAATTTGCATTAAATCTGGGTAAATAAAGCTATACCCAAGTTGTGTTTTAATTTTAGCATTACTGACAATTTTGTAGTGACTTTGTGTCGCTTGTGCAAAAAGAGGTGGTGCTTGATTTAATAATTGTCTGGCATGGCTATAAAAATCACGTTTTGTCGGATGGCTATCAGCGCAGCCATTAAACACTTCACCCCAAGCGGCTTGTTCAATAATACTGACAATGATGCCAATACAATCATCACGATGAATTAAATTAACAGGTGTATCTGGCTGGGCGACGACTTTACCATTAGCAAAGAAATACCCGGGATGTCGTTGGTAACCTACTAGACCACTTAACCGTAGAATAGTGGTATCAAAGTGGGGACACTGTTGAAAGGCTTGCTCAATCTGATACAAGGGATGATCAGTTAACTCTGCACCCTGTACTTCGGTGATAACCGTATTGGTATTTTGATATACCGAAGTGGAACTAATAAACAGGACCTGCTTAATCGGCGAGTGTGCAATAGTTTCAATTAGTTGCTCAAAGTCAGCTAGGCACTTTGAGGTGATATTGATAATTAAGCTGTCAGCTTGCATAAAGTCAGCAATACCATCAGTCAATTGTTCGATATCGACCAGGAAAGGTGTGGTGCCTGCGTGTTTTAGTGCCGGAAACTTGCCTAAGTCACGCGTTGATAAATTAAGGTTGTAACCGTATTTGACAAGCTGTTTGGCTAAGGGCAAACCTAACCAACCACTGCCTAAGAGGCTAAGGGTTTGTTGGCTTGCCATCAGCTGTATCATGTTGAGCGATTGATAAGTAAAGTACCTCGACTTTTTGACGAGCCCAAGGAGTTTTTCGTAAGAATTTTAAACTGGATTTTATCGATGGGTCACTATTGAAACAACGGATATCAATACGTTCACCGAGCGCTTGCCAACCAAAATGATTGACTAAACGAGTCAGAATAGTGTCGAGGGTTAGACCGTGTAAGGGATTATTAATTTGCTTAGTCATTAAATAGGGATACTCAGGGGTAAAGTCTATTATTGCTCATAGAGCCGTTTAAATGCTCTGACATCGAACCCCGTCATTTGCTGCTCTTCGATTAAAATTAAGGGAACGCCACGTCCGTTGAGTGCATCATAAGCTTGCTTTGCCTCAGCATTTTTCTCAATATCCAGTTCTTGAAAAGGGATATTCTGACGAGTAAACAAGTCACGGGCCTTTCTACAATATCCACACCAGCTGGTGGAATACATCGTGACCTGTTTGTTAGACGGCGTGATGGTCGGTTCTAACCATTTAAAGGGATCAGCTAGGAAAAAAAGTAGCAGGGAGCCTAAGGCAATTCTAATGGGCATAAGTGATAGTTATCTAAAGTTAAAGTTTATAAGCTTGTCTAACATGGGACATAGCATACCATCGTGCCGCTCGCGCTTTTTTATATTTGACTTCATCTTGGGGTCGGCCATCTGGCTTTTTAAGCCAATTTTGTTTATTGAGATACTGATGATACATGGCATCTTGATAGTCAATGAGCGAGGGGTAATCATGCATCAGTAATAGGGCGATTGATTCTGCATTAGCACCACTGGGATGGGGCGGCGCCACGACCTTATTTTCAAAAGTAGTCAGGCGCTGTTGAAGATGATTTCGTTGGTGGAGTGAGGTCAAGACCTCTGCCACCATTTCACCTAAGGGGACGATCATCGCTTTGGGGTTGATCAGACTCAGGTCATGAACAAATTCTTCAAATAGCAGTTGCTGTAATTCAGGCGTGTTGAATAGTTTGGGTTGACCACAATAGTCTTTGCCATTGACAAAAACAGGGTATTTCAACACAGAGCAAAAGTGGACAAGGTGAGTGTGCTCGGCCCATAAACTGCTGCAACAGTCGATGCCGAGTAGTTTGGCATAGCCCAGTTTATTGAGCATTTCAATAATACGAGGTCGCATTGAGCCACTTAAACTAGCGTGTTGTTTGACGGATTTTAAGGCGCTATCAAAATTCTGATCATCTTCTAATGCTTGCTTAAGGGCATTAATAGATCGATTCATCTGGGTTCTGCCGGGGGTAATTCCAACGAGGATAATGTCAGCCTGTCGATTAACATGATCGAACGGTGCGTAAAAACAGCTTAGTTTCTTCGCTTCGTGTTGCCATATTTCAAGGCTGGAATCAGCCAAGCTATTATCTTTCCGCGTGCTTAATAACTGCAAACGCTGTCGATAGTGTTTTAACTGACTTAGCTCGTTCATTGTCTTGGCTGTTAGCAATCTAGCAGTTCAATCCAATGCTCCACCAGACCGGGCAGCTTTTGACCATGTTGCAAGGTACAAGGGCCATGATAAGAAATACCCTGATCTTGGACGTTTAATGCCATTCTAACTCAGGATGAGAGAGTTGGCCATTATGAACATGCATGCCACCGAGTTCAGCACAGCGGTGTAATGTGGGTATGGCCTTACTGGGGTTGAGTAATTCATCGTCATCGAAAACGGCCTTAATCTGATGGAATATGTCTAATTCAGCAGGGCCAAGCTGGTGGCACATCGCATCCAGTTTTTCGACGCCAACGCCATGTTCACCAGTAATGCTGCCGCCGACAGCAACACAGGCTATTTAAAATAGCGGTGCCGAATGCTTCAGTTTTCTCTAATTCCCCAGGGACATTGGCATCATATAGAATCAGGGGATGCATATTACCATCGTCAGCCTGAATAATGGCGGTAATGGCTTCAGCACAGTCGCGGACTTCCTTAAAACCCGCCATCACAAGCTGAGCGAGTTCAGGTTTCTTTTTTAGTTTAATCGTTACTTCTGTAATGATACCGAGTAGGCCTTCTGAACCATTCATCAACGCTAACAGGCCCAAACCTTTGTCATGACGCGAAAAGGTAATTTCTTCACCGTCTAAGGTCAGCATTTTGATGGCGTCGACGTTGTGTACCGTTAAGCCATATTCTAAACAGTGAACCCCACCCGAATTCTCTGCAACATTGCCGCCAATCGTACACGCAATTTGTGTTGAAGGATCCGGCGCATAATAAAGACCGTAAGGCGTTACAGCTTCACTGATTGCAATATTTCTAACGCCGGGATCAACTACAGCCAATTGCTTTTCGGTATCTATAGGTTTGATAGAAGTGAGTTTCGAGAAACCCAAAACAATACTATTTTCTAATGACAAAGCACCACCAGATAAACCTGTGCCGGCGCCTCGTGTCACGACGGGTGTTTGATATTGTTTGCAAATGGTAAGAGTTTGCTTTATCTGCTCAAGGTTTTCAGGTAAAACCACCGCCAAGGGTTTTTGCCGATAGACACTTAAACTCTCACACTCAAAAGGACGGGTGCTTTCACTGCCATGGATCACGATATGATGAGGGAGTTGTTTTAATAGTGCTTGAGTAACCGACATAACTGTAACTATAATGATTTCTTCATTTTTAACCTAGAACCCATCCTGCATGCAATCATTTAATCCGCCCGTGCGTATGTTAATGGGCCCTGGCCCTTCGGATGTACACCCAAGAGTTGTGTTAGCAATGGCAAGACCCACTATTGGCCATCTCGA
>Ga0316189_10000934_pt1 | contig 29154 bp, 22 predicted proteins | sample LowCovwburrow_MG_FD_204930 | JGI IMG/M metagenome (GOLD analysis project Ga0316189, IMG submission 204930) | Coastal sediment microbial communities from Maine, United States - Lowes Cove worm burrow | ecosystem: Environmental > Aquatic > Marine > Coastal > Sediment | place: USA: Maine...
ATCTCCGAGGAGAACGGATACGACGCCGAGTCCGAGGCCGAGCAGCTGCTCGATGGCCTCGGGATCCCCGTCGAGGATCACGATCAGCCGCTGAAAATGTTGCAGGGCGGCATGCGACTGCGAGCCCTAGTCGCACAGGCGCTGTTCGGCCAGCCGGATATCCTGCTGCTCGATGAGCCCACCAACCACTTGGACCTCGCGTCCATCGAGTGGTTGTCGAGCTTCCTCAAGAAGTTCGCGGGCGTGCTCGTGGTGATCTCCCACGATAGGCACTTTCTCAACGAGGTCTGCACGCACACCGCAGACGTCGACTACGAGAACATCATCCTGTACCCGGGGGCATACGACGCGATGCTCCGCCAGAAGGTCGCGTACCGCACGCAGTCGTCCAAGCAAAACGACGCCAAGAAGAAGCGCATCTTGGAGCTCGAGGACTTCATCCGCCGCTTTGGCGCCAACGCCAAGAAGGCCAGCCAGGCGAATTCGCGTCGCCGCGCGATCGAGAAGATCGACATGGTCGACCTCAAGCGCAGCAACATTGCGCGACCGTTCATCCGCTTTGAGCTGAAAAAGCAGAGCGGAAAGCTCGTGCTCGGCGTCGACAAGGTCTGCAAGTCGTACGACGGCGAGGTTGTGCTCAAGGACGTCGAGTTCACGCTGACCCGCGGCGACAAGCTCGCCATCGTGGGCCCCAACGGTATTGGCAAGACCACGCTGTGCCGGATCCTCGCGCAGCAAAGCGACTCCGACCGCGGCAAGGTGACCTACGGCCACGAGGTGAGCTCTGGGTACCTGCCGCAGCAGCACGAGGAGGGCATCGCCCGCGACGAGCAGCGCAGCGCCTACGACTGGCTCTACCAGTGGGACGCCAAAGCCACCGTGCAGGAGATTCGCGGCCTGTTGGGGCGGATGCTGTTCCCGTCGGCCGATGCCGACAAGCCCGTATCGGCCCTATCGGGAGGCGAGACGGTGCGTCTGCTGCTGTCCAAGCTCACGCTCACCTGCGACAACTTGCTGATCTTGGATGAGCCGACCAACCACTTGGATCTGGAGTCGATCCGCGCGCTCACCGAAGCCCTGCAAAAGTACGAGGGCACGCTCATCTTCGTCAGCCATGACCACTACATGGTCCAGGATGTCGCGACGTGCATTCTCGAGCTCAAAGGCGACGGGGGCTTCGATTTCTTCCCAGGGACGTACAACGAGTTCCTCGAGAAGACGGGTCGCGGCCCCGCGAGCTAAGCACTCGGGTCGGCGCTACCAGCCTGCGCCCGCGCAGGTGTGCGTCGCCGACGATGCTTGCCACACGTGAGTCTCACCGCCGCAGACGCCCGCGATGGGCGTCTGATGCTTCGGATCGTTGAAGCACCCTTCGCCCGCGTAGGACAGGATCCAGCACCCGGGCGCGGGCAAGTCGATCGTTGTCTCGCTGCCGGTCGCCAGGCCGCCGTCGGGCAGCGGGAACATCACCAAGTCGGAGCCATCGCAGGCCCGCATCGTGACCTCCGCCATCGTGTTGCCCGTCTGGTTGTCGATCTGAAGCAGGGCCGGGCTGTCGCTGGCGGCGCACTCGCTTGCCGCGTCGGTCGAGCCGTCATCGGACTCTTCGTCGTCGCAGCCAAAAAGAACGAGGGACGCGGTGCAGGCGAGAGCGAGCCAGGAGAAGCGACGCATGCGGGCAGTATCCCACGGTCCGTCGCTTCCGTGCGTTGATTTTCAGCTTGGCGCGGCGAGCCACGCGTCCATGCCCGCGATTTCTTTGGTCCACCGACCGGGCTGCGTGGCAAACAGGTCGCGCGCCTCCACGACGAGCGCGACGCCCTCGCGACGATCCTTGTCGGTGGTTGCAGACCGCCACCGCGCCCGGCCCATCTCCCAGAGCGTATCGCCGAACAGAGTAGGGTCGACCTTGACCTTGCCACGCAGCGCCAGCGAGCGGGCCAATACCGTCGTCGCGCCGACATTGTCGCCCGAGGCGGCGAGCCCCGCCCCCAAGGCGTTGGCGGCGTAGATGATGTAGGGGTGCTCAGCCCCTACCGTGGCCTCGAACATGGCGAGCGCGCGGCGCTGGATCGGGACCGCGTCGCTGTGGCGCTCTGCCGCGACCAACGTGTACCCAATCCCCAGCAGCGAGACGGCGACGTCGGGGTGTTCATCCCCCAGTGCCTTCTCCCAGATACCCAACGCCTCTTGGTGGTAGGCGAGGGCGGTATCGAGATCGCCCAAGTGGCGCTCGATGCGACCAAGATCGTCGAGCCCCGCGGCGACGTATGTGTGAGTCGCGCCCCGTGCCCGTCGATTGATCTCCAGCGATCGGGTGAGGGGGCCGCGGGCCTCTTCGTGCCGCCCCATCTTGGACAGCGCCATGCCCAGCTCGCGCTCGGACGTGGCGATGAGCGGATGGTTGTCGCCGTAGGCCGCGCGCTTGATCTCGAGCGCAGCCCGATGCCCGGCGATCGCCTGCTCGACGTCCCCAAGCTGTACCTGCACCGCGCCGATGTCGTTGAGGACGCGCGCGACCGAGAGTGAGTCTGGGTCTACGCTTTGCCAGTACGCCAGTGCCCGGTTGTGAGCCGTGAGCGCGCCCGGGTAGTCACCCGCGGCAACCCGCATCGCCCCCTCGTGGGAGTCGAGACCTGCGGCCGCGCTCGGCTCGGCGCCGCCCCTGCGCACCAGCGCTCGGCCCAAGGACAGCCAGTGCTCGCCGCGCGCCTTGTCTGCGGTGCGAAAGCCGTACTCGTACGCCAGCTCGCTCGCCAAGTCCGCCGCCGCGCTCACGTCGTCGGCGGCGGTGGCTGCCGCGAACGCGTCTTCAAAGGCCTGTCGCGCCAGCTCGGGCGACCCGGAGGCCGCCTCGATGTCGCCCCACCACGAGAGCGCCGTTGTACTTAGCGGCGGGTGGTCCACGGCCCCAGCCGTGATCAACACAGGCGAGAGGATCGCTCGGGCGCGAAGGTAGTGCCCAACGGCAACCTGCGCCCGCACGGCGGTCAGCGTCGCCCGGGCGTCGGCGATGGCACCGCGTGCGGCGGGATCGGCGGGCAGCTTTGCCGGATCTTCGTCGGTGGGCGGGTCGTCGCACTCGGAGACCTCGGGAAGCGCTCGTACGGCGTCGATCGTGCGCTCGACCGCGCTCTCGTCGGGCTGTGCCAATGCGGTGAGCAGTGCATCGAGGGTGTCGCCTTGGCGCTGGAGGCACAGCATGCGGCGGTCCAGGAGGGCCTCGCTTTGCTCGCCTGTGACTCGGGTTGCGCGGCAAGCCTCGGTGCGGCCGTCGACCCACGCGGCGGCGTAGCCGTCCAGGCGCGCGGCCGCGCTGGTCCATACCGCGGGCGCATAGCTCAGGTTCGTCTCGGCAAAAGCCCTTTGCAGGGTGTCACGCCGCGCATCGTTCCAGATCTCGGCGAGCACCGCGTCGCTCCCCGTGCACAAGCTCGGGCCTTGCTCGACCGCCACCCCACGCTCCGACGAAACCTGGGCCCCCAGAACGCTTCCCACCCCGAGAATGACGGCGCCTCCGCCTCCGATGACCGCCACCTTGCGTCGGCGCGCACGCGGATCGGTGACCAGCGCGTTGAGCAGCGCCTCGACACTCGCATGTCGTTTCTCATCGTCGACACAGAGCCCGAGCACTATCGCGTCGTGCACCCACGACGGGACATCCGTGCCCGATGGCGTCGGGCCGAGCTTGCCCTGCAGGACGTTCGCCGTCAGCGCCCCGAGCGTCTTGCCTGCGAAGGGGCGCTCTCCGTACAGGGCCTCCCAAAGCGCGACACAAAAACTGAACTGGTCGGACGCCTCGGTGACGCGCAGGCCCATGTGCTGCTCGGGAGACATGTACGCGGGCGTGCCCATCACCGCGCCCGCGGCGGTCATCGAGACTTCCAACGATCCGCCTCCGGAGATGCGCGAGATCGCCGAGGCCCGAAGCTCGGCCGTGGTCGCGTCGCGCTCGTCCTGCTTTTCGCCCGCGCTGCCACGCGCCAATCCAAAGTCCAGGACGCGCACCCTGCCGTCGTGCCCGACCATGACGTTGTCGGGCTTGAAATCGCGGTGGATCAGGCCCTTGTCGTGCGCTGCACACAGCCCACGACCCGCCGGAACGAAGTGATCCAGCACGGCTTTCCAGTCGGGCTTGGTCTGGGCGCGCCACTGGGTGAGCGTGACCCCGTCGACCAGCTCCATCGCAACAAACACCGTGTCGTCTTGGACGCCAACGTCGAACACAGGGATGACGTTGGGATGCGACAGCCGGGCCATCGCCTGCGCCTCCCGCAGCAGACGGACGCGGTCTCCCGAGACGTCGGCGGTGTCGAGCTTGACGAGCTTGAGCGCGACGCTGCGATCAAGATCTGGGTCGAACGCCCGGTACACCACGCCCATCCCGCCAGCGCCCAATCGGCTGACGACGACGTAGCGCCCAACAAGCTGACCGCAGCTCAGTGGGGCGTCTGGCTTGGGTTTTGCGGGCCGCGAGACCAGCGTGTCGGAGCTCGCAGGGCTACCGCCCTCCACCGCGCCCGACAACGCGGTCGCGAGGAACTGCGCGTCCTCGGCGCCTGCGCTGCTATCCGGTTCGCGATCGGTCACGCGGCCACAGTGTGACACGTTCGCCCGCGACAGCCCGCTGCGTCGGATCAGTCAAGCACGCTGGGGAGGCCGGTGCGTGCGGGCTCGGGGCCCTCGTCTTCGTCCGACGTCGGCGCGTCGGCCGACGCCGGCTCTGCGTCGGCTCGGGCCAGCGCACTGGCGGGAGCAAAGTCATCGTCGTTGGGCGGGTAGGGCGTGTCCGCCAGCGGTGGCTCCATCGGCGGCGGCACCTCGTTGGCGCCGGGCTCGGGCGCGACCACGACGTGTCGGGGAACGCGGCCCAACTCCTCATCGTCGTAGTACTCGTTCTCGGCGACTTTTGGCGCGGGGGGCTCGGGCACCACTGCGGCGGGCTCGCGCTTGGCCAGCTGCGTTTGCTCGGGGCGCGTTTGCGGAGGCGGCGTGGTGCGTGCCTCAAAGCGCCGCTTGGCATCCATGACCAACTCCACGTAGCGCACGCTGTTGGGCGGGAGCTCGCCATCCTCCGCGAGCCAGCGATCCACATTTCCGGCGCCAGCGTTGTAGGCCGCAAGGGCCAGCCGCATGTCTCCGTCGTAGTGTTTCAACTGACGCGACAGGTAGAGGCTGCCGGCCATTGTGCTGAACTCCGGGTCGTACACGCGCGCGCGGTTCTTGCCCATCGCGCGTGCCATCGCATTGGCCGTCGCCGGCATCAGCTGCATCAACCCGCGTGCTCCCGCCGAGCTCTTGGCGCGGGGCTGGTGCCGACTCTCCACCCAGATCACGCCGTGGACGAGCGCGGGCTCGAGGTTGTGGGCGCGTGCGGCTTGCTCGACCCACGGCTCGACAAGCGTGATCCGCTGACGCTGGGTCGTGTCGAAGGGGTCGGGTGCTTGCTCGGACTGCGCGTTGCTCTGTGGCGCGGTGGTGCTGCTGTGCTGCCCCGAGCCTGGTGCCGAGGGCTGGCCTTCGACCCACCCGATTGTGGATGTTGCGCAGCCCGTGGACAGTGCAGTCGCCGCGAGTAGCCCGAGTAGGCCTCCGAATCGCTCCGTGGTCATGCCGGCCACCATAAGGAGTGGCGCACCGCAGCCCAAAAAACGCAGGAAGGCGACCGGTAGGCGAACCGCCTACATGTAGCGGCGCACTGCGCCGAGTCCGCGAGCCGCCCAAAACCCGTGCATCGCAAAACGACATGCACATTCGGAACGCCGCACCCGGCGCTGGCCGTGTTGGGGCATGATCGTGGCGCTGATGAGCCCGCAAACCTTACGTGCAGCGTGGATGTGTGGGCTCGCGACCGCCGCGATGCTGGCCGAGGGCTCGGCGTGGGCTGGGCCCGAGTCTGGCTACCACCCGTACGCCAAGGACCATCGTCAGGTGCCGACCGTCGTGATGTCGGCCGAGGCCAATCAGGTTCGGCGGCAGGCGCTGGCGACGGAGTCGACCCCCGTCGAGCCGAGCTGGGCTGTGCTGGCCGAGGTGGAGTCGGCCGACAGCCGCTTGGAGCTCGACGCCAACCCGGTGACGACGCGCGCCGCCTCCGACACGCGCCGTACCCCGGACGGGTGGCAGCAGCGCGGCAACGTGGTGCTCCCGTCGGCCGTCGTCGCGGGCGAGCTGCAGGTCGACCCCGATGTCGCGTATGCGATCGAGGATCTCCCCGGAAATGCGTACCCGCGCAAGCACACCCTGTACCTGAACTTTGTGGGTGCAGAGATGCTGGCCGGCTCCGACAACTCCGCGCTCAACAAGTCCACCCTGGCCAAGGCGGGACCGTACCCCGCGTACCAGGGCGGTGACCAAAAAGCCGTGAGCATCGCTCAAGCGGTCGCGGCGGATGTCGCCGCGTACGGCGTGCAGGTCAAGTACCTCACCGCCGAGCGCCCAAGCCAGACCGTTCCGTACACGATGGAAATGATCGGCGGTAACTGGACAGACACCAACATTGATTCCGCGGCAGGCGGCGTGGCTCCGGGGGCCGACTGCGGTGCCCTTGGGCAGCGCCACGTGGTGTACACGTTTGCCAGCCCTGGGCTGGGGGTCAACACGGCGGCCAACACCGCCAGCCAGGAGGCTGGGCACGCGTGGGGGCTCGACCACACCAACAACTGCGGGTCCGTCATGTCGTACTGCGGTATCGCCAACGGCGTGTTCTCCGACACCTGCGACAGCTTGTGCGAGGAAGGCTGCCAAGGAGAGAACAGCGCGGGATGCCGACTGACGCATGAGGAGTTCTGCGGCGAGGGCAACGACCAGCAGAACGAAGCCGCGGAGCTCACGTTCTTGTTCGGTGGGCCGGAGCCCGATGTCGAGCCGCCTTTCGTCAACATCCTCTCGCCCGAGGATGGGGACCAGTTCGACGTCGGCGCGGACGTCGATCTTCGCGCTGAGGTCGACGACAACTACGGCGGGTTCGGTTGGAAATACATCATCACGCACAACGGCGAGGTGCTGCTCGATGAGGTCGCGTTTGATCGTTGGGTCGACGACGACCTGAACGCCGCGCTCAACCTCACCAATCTCGAGGCTGGGGTTTGGACGATCACCGTCGAGGTTGAAGATCACTACGAGCAGGTGACGAGCCAGACCGTCACGTTCGACGTGGGCGACGGCAGTGTCGGCCCCGCCGACACGGGAACCGAGGGCGCCGGGAGTTCCGATTCGAGCGCCGCCGACTCCGAGGGCACCGCGAGTGCTCAGGACGATGGGGGCGACGATGATGGCGGCCGCGGTTGTGGCTGCCGCACCGAGCGCTCGCCGAGTCACCCGCTGGCCCCGCTCGCGCTCCTGGCGGGGGTCGTGGTTTGGCGGCGTCGAAGCGTTCGTGCCCGCGCCTGAACGGGCCGCGGAACGGTCGTTGCGCGTGCGCGGCAACAGCGCAGCCACGTGGGTGACCTTGGACACCGCTGGATCCCGCGGTTCGCGCTTCCACGCCGAACAACGGTCTTAAGGGTAGGAGCACGTCTCACGCGCTCTGCTCTTCGATTGGCGCGACAATGGTCCGCGCATCCCGCATCTGCGCGAAAACCGCGGAGCGGAGTCACGCCGGAAGGCTTGACCCGCGGCTGTCGATCCATAGACTCCGCCTTCAGCCAAAGCAGACTTCGTTCTCCTTTGGCCACCAGCGGCAAGAGTCATGTCCACGTTTGAACAAGCCATTATCAGGACCGGCGGCAAGCAGTACCGCGTCGAGCCCGGCTCCGTGCTCCGCGTCGAGAAGCTGAACCTCGAGGTCGGCGGCAATCTTGAGTTGCCCGTTCTCTTGCTCGGCAAGGGCAGCGACGCCCAAGTCGGCACGCCGTTGGTCGACGGCGCCAAGGTCAAAATCACCGTGACGAGTCACGGCCGCGGCCCCAAACTCATCGTCTACAAGTTCAAGCGACGCAAGAACTACCGACGCAAGGCGGGACACCGTCAGGCGTACACCGAGATCCGCGTCGAAGAGATCACCGGATAAAGGAGCGCTCCGTCATGGCACATAAAAAAGGACAAGGCTCGATCAAGAACGGGCGCGATTCAAAAGCGCAGTTCCGTGGAGTCAAGAAATTCGGCGGCGAGCTCGTCCGCGCAGGCAACATCCTGGTTCGCCAGGTGGGTGGCACCTACAAGGCTGGCGACAACGTCGGTCGTGGCAAGGACTTCACCCTGTTTGCCCTCGTAGACGGCAACGTTGTGTTCACCAAGCGTGGTCGCGAGCAACGCTCGTGGGTGTCGGTCAAACCGCTCCCAGCCGTTGCAGACGCCGGCTAGAGCGCTGTAAGCCGGGCCGAGCTTCGGCCCCATCCGCCCGCGTGATTGGCTTCCGCCAAACCGCGGGCGCGCTACCTTAAACGACCGTCATGCAATTCGTCGATCAAGTTCGAGTCTATGTCGCCGCGGGCCGTGGCGGCGACGGCATGGTCGCGTGGCGCCGAGAGAAGTACGTGCCCAAAGGGGGTCCTGCGGGCGGCGATGGCGGCCACGGGGGCGACGTCATCTTCGTCGCGGACTCGCACCTGAGCACCTTGCTCGACCTTCGCTACCGTCAGCGTCTCAAGGCCCCAGCCGGCCGTCCCGGAGGCGGACGCGATCGCAACGGGCGCGGCGGCGAGGATCTGATCGTGCGCGTGCCCGTGGGCACGGTCGTGATCGTCGAGTCGATCGGCGAGGTTGATGCCAGCGGCGCGCCCAAGCAGGACGAAGAAGACGGCGGCATGGAGAGCGTGTACGTCGGCGACGAAGTCGAGGAGACCGAAGAAGATTTCCCAACGCCGCTGCTGTCCAAAGTCTTCGATCCGATAGCGCCTCGCGAGGCGCGCTTCGCCGTCGGCGATGTCATCGCCGACATGACGCAAGACGAACAGACGGTGGTCGTTGCGCGCGGCGGGCAGGGCGGTCGCGGCAACATCCACTTTCGGAGCTCGACCAACCGGACCCCAGATCGCGCCGAGCCCGGCCAAGTCGGCGAGTGCATCTCTGTTCGGCTCGAGCTGCGCCTGTTGGCCGACGTCGGGATCGTTGGGTACCCCAATGTCGGCAAGTCGACCTTCATCTCCCGGGTCAGCCGGGCCAGGCCCAAGATCGCGGACTACCCGTTCACAACGCTGGTGCCGCAGCTGGGCGTGGTGGCCGTGGGCGAAGGACGCTCTATGGTCATCGCCGACATTCCTGGCCTCATCGATGGAGCCAGCGAAGGCAAGGGCCTGGGCAGCCGGTTCTTGCGGCACCTGGAGCGAACGCGGGTGCTCCTGCACGTGCTCGCCCCCGATCCCACCGAGGGACGAGATCCACTGGCCGATCTCGATGCTCTCGAACTTGAGCTTGAGCACTACGGCATAGGGTTTGAGGGGCGTCCACGCGTCGTCGCGCTCAACAAGCGCGATCTGCTGAGCGATCCACAGGGCCAAGCGCTCATAGAAGAGACGCGCGCCGCGTTACGGGCGCGCAACATCCCGCTGTTTGTGATCTCCGCACACACAGGTGAGGGGATCGACAAGCTGCTCGAGGCGATTTGGCGGCGGATCGAGATGACGCATCGGGTCAAGACCCCGAAAACCGATCCGGGCTAGCGCCCGTTCTCCGTCTGTGACGTCCACGGGAACACATGTTCCCCAGGTGTAACGCGCCCTGCGCCGCGTGGGGCGCTGTTCGGTCTTCGATCCACGCTTCAAAAACAGATGGAGCCGGGCGGTGGCGGCCATTCACAGGACGGACGGGAGCGTGTTGTTGGCTGTGGGATGGATTCGACCGAGATGGGGTGGAGGCGCGAATGAGGCGCAAGCACCGGCGGCTGCCGAAAACCGGCGCTCGAGCGCGCTGAGCGGGTCGCCCGTGCTGTCGGGCGAGCGGCCGTTTGGTACCGTGGGCGCAGTGGTGACATCGCGACGTTTGTGGGCCCGGATGGGGGTCGTGTTGCTGGGGATGTTGCTGAGTTTTGCGCTCGGGGCATCTGCCTACGCGGCTCCGGTGAAGCCGACCCCGGTCAAACCCAAGGTCGTCAAACCCACCCCCGCCAAACCTGCGGCCAGGCCCGTCTCGAAACCTGCGGCCAAGCCGGTGTCGAGGCCGGCGACCAAGCCAGCAACGAAACCGGCGACCAAGCCCGCGGCCAAAGCGGCTCCCAAAGGTGGCACGCCCTACAAAGCGACCAACACTCGCGAAAGTGAGATCTACGGCGACAGGCTCGACGGGCTCCAGACCGAGGTCGACGAGCTCAAAGACAAGATCTTCCGCAGCAAGGCAAGGCTTGCGCTGCTCAAGGAAACGGTCTTGCGCGGCGTCATGGCGGGGAGCCGAGTCATCATTGCCCACCGAAACCTCATGGGTTCCGGTTTCCGCCTCACCCGGGTGGTCTTCATCATGGACGGCGCGCAGATCTACGCCCGCACCGACGAAACAGGCTCTCTCGACCAAGAAGACGAGCTGACGATCTACGACGGCAATCTGCCACCAGGGCCACACAACGTGACGGTCGAGCTGACCTACCAAGGGCACGGGTATGGCGTGTTTTCGTACCTGTCGGGGTACACGTTCGAATCCCGCAGCAGTCACAGCTTCACCGCTCCCGAGAACGCCGCGGTCAAGCTGGGCAGCATCGGTTTTGAGCGCGGCAACCCAACAACCGAGATGCGCGATCGTCCCGCGGTGTCCTGGCAGGAGGTGCCGCTGGACGCCAGCGGACGGCCGCTTCCCAAACGGACCAAGGGCAAGAAGAAGAAGAAGTGAGGCCGCCGTTGCCGAACCTCCAGACCCTTGCGAAACACGTCGATCGCCCTCGGCGTGCGGGCTGGACGCGGCGTATCGCTGAGACCCTCGTGTTGCTGGGGATGCTCGGCGGGGGCGGGTTCGCCTCGCTCGATGTCGAGGATGCCGCCGCAGCAAAACCGCGTCGCAAGAAAGTAGAGCTGTCCGAGCTGCTCGACCGCCTGCGTGAGGCCGAGAAATCGGTTGTTGGCGCTGAGCGGGCCGCGGCCAATGAGCCCAAGGCGACAGAGGCTGACCTGGCGCGCCGGTTGGTCTCGGGGCAGCTGCGCCTCGCCGACGGGGACTACGAGGGGTCTGCGATCCTGTTTCTCGATATCGTCGAGAACCATCCGACCAGCCGAGGGGCACCTGCGGCGATGTTCCACTTGGGCGAGGCGCTGTCGCACCTGGGCATGGGCCGCTGGGCGGCGGAGATGTTCTCCAAGACGCTCGCCGACACTCGCCCCGGAGCGTCGCGGTATCGGCAAAAGGCCGTCGCGCGCTTGTTTGACCTCGCAGTCCCGCGGCGCAAACAGGGGTTCGCGGAGCAGGCCGGACTCTCTGCAACCCCAGAGGTGCGGGCCCGACTTGCCGCCGTGGGCGGGAGCACGACCACGTCGCCGCCTGCGGGAGACCTGCGGGCCGACGACGCCGAGCGCCTGGTGAAGTGGGCGCAGTCGTTCCCCGAGCGAACCCGCGAGCCTGAGCTTCGGTACGCGTTTGGCCGCTACCTGTTCTTGACCAAGCGTTACGGGCAGGCCATCGCGCAGCTGGACGCGATGAGCCCGCTGGACATCCCCATGTCGCGGGGGGGCGCGGGCTCTCAATGGCGCGTGCGGGCGGCCTATGTCGCAGCCGCGGCCGCCCTAGGCATGGACGACCCGGATGCCGCGCTCGAGCGGTTTTCCCGGATCACCAAGGCACGCCCGACCGACCCCCGCGATCGCCGAATCGTCGAGCTGTCGTGGATGGCCATCGGCCGGATTTTTCACGACCAGGCACTGACCGAAGATGCCGTCGGCGCGTACCGACGGATCGGCCGTGACTCGCCGTTCTTCGCTGAGGGCATGTACGAGACGGCGTGGACGTTGCTCGCCGCCAAGCAGTACGACCAGGCGGTCGGGGCCCTCGACCTGCTGATCGTCTACGACCCCGATTCGAGCATCGTGCCCGAGATCAAGCAGCTGCGGGGCAAGATCCGGATTCAGCAGCGCGACTATCAGGGCGCCGAAGAGCAGTTCCTGTCGCTTCGACGCGAGTTTGACCGGCTCGCTCGGCGGGTCGGTCGCAAGCTCGAGGCGCAGGGAGATGCGACCGCCTACTTCGCCGCAGTGATCGGCGAAGACATGCAGCACTTCGCCCTGGACTCCATCCTGCCCGCCGCCGCGGTGTCGGTGGCGCGCGCCCTGCCACAGGCGGTGCACGGCGAGAGCCTCGCTCGTGAAGTCGGAGCGCTGGACCGCGAGCTCACCGACATCATGGCGATGCTCGCCAAGATGGAAGAGGCGGTCCGCGTCAAAGAAAAGGCTCGGCTGTTCACCGACCTGGCGGCCCACGTGGCATCGCTCGACAACGTCGAGAGCGACCTGGTCGGCATCCAAGAGGACCTCATCGACCGGCTGATCCGGTCGGCCGACGGTGCGAGCACATCGAAGATGGAGGACCAGCGTCGCGCCCTGCGGCGTCAAGTCGACGCGCCCGCCGGCGAGGATGGCGACCAAACATCCGTTGACGTCAGCGAGGCGCTCAAGCTCGAGCAAAAAGCACACAAACTTGAGCTTGCCGTCGCGCAGCAGCGTGCGCAGCTGGTGGCGACCGAGCGTTACTACGACGAGACGCGGAGCGACCAAAAGATCGATCACGCAGCGTTCTTGACGCAGGCGGCCGAGATGCGGCGGTCGATAGGCGAGCTCGAACGGTCCGCCGAGGCGCTGCGCAAGCGCATCGAGCGGTCTCGGTACACGTTGCGGTTCTCCAATCCGCTCATTGCGGCGCGCCGTGAGGCGATGGTCGCGTACCGAGCACACCTTGCCGCGATGCACGAGAGGCTCTCGAAGGTCTCCAAAGACCCCGAGGCGCGGACGGTTTGGAAACGCTCGGGCGAGCTGGCGGCGCGCACACAAAAGGCGAGGGTGGGGCTTGAGCAGACGGCCGGCGGCCGCCTCAAGGAGGCGATTGCCGTGCTGTTGGCCGAGCGCGCAAACCTGACGGCATACCGGACCCAGATGGACACGGTGAATGGGACCACGCAGACCGTTGTCGCCGATACGATGGCCGCCTCCTATCGCGACGTGGTTGGCGAGCTGGCGAACCTGGTGATGCGCAGCGAGGTGGGGTTGCTCGACGTTGCCTGGGGCATGAAGGACGCCGAGAGCGACCAGGTGCACCAGCTCGAAGTCGCCCGCGAGCGCGACATCGGTGATCTCGACCGTGCGTTGGAGATGGGCTTGGAGGACCTCGAACAATGAGACGCGGGCGCCTCGCATGCGGTGCGTTCGCTTTGGCGGCGCTGCTCGGCGTGCCGACCCAGAGCTCTGCTGCGCTGCCCAAGGACGTCGCGCTCGACAAGAAACTGGGTGGACGCAAAGGCGAGCCGGGCTCGGGTGCCGCGCTAGACAAGCAGCTGCGGGGCACGGACACCGGTCGGCTCAAGTCGCCGCTGCCCAGGCGCGCGCGCGACGAATCTGAGGCGGCGGGCATCGACGATATCGAGGCTCTGGCGGCTCGCTACCGCGCCGCAAACGAGGCGATGGCCCACACGGTGGCGCAGCAGCTCGTCATCGAGGCCTCCGAGGGCAAGAAGCTGCTCAACGAATCGTACGAGCGGCAGATCCGCGACCACGAGGCCAAGGCTCGCAAGCTCCGCGCGCTCGCAGTGCGCCGCTACGAAGACTTCCTGAGCCTGCATCCGAACGATGCCACCTGGACGCCCGAGATCATGTTTCGGCTGGCCGAGCTGCACTTCGAGTCGGCCAGCGAGCGCCTCGGGCGGCAAGAAGACGCCTTCGAAAAAGAGCTGCTCGCGTACCAAGAGCGCCTCAAAGAAGACGAAAACGCCCAGCCGCCGATCGGCCCCAAGGCGGACTACTCGCAGGCTATCGCCATGTTCCGCGGCGTCGCGGTCTCGTTCCCACGGTACCGCCTCGGTGACGCCGCGCTGTACATGATGGGTACCCTGCTCCAGGACATGGAGAGCTTCGACGAGAGTCGACAGTCGTATCTCGCGCTGGCCTGCGGGAACCGATTCTCTCCGCCCGTGGAGGGTGGTGGCAACCTCGCCTCCGACGCTGAGATCAGCGGTGGCTCGTACGCCGAGTGCGTCCCCTGGAAAAAGGACAGCACGTACACCGCCGAGGCCTGGCTCCGGATCGGCGAGATTCACTACGACCTCGACGAGTTCGACCTCGCGCTTCAGGCCTACAAGCCGGTGACGGCCGACCCGGAGGGCGAGTTGTACGACGAGGCGCTCATCCGCATGGGATGGGCGCTGTACCTCAAGCGCAGCTTTGCCGACGCGGCGCTCAAGTTCGACGAGTTCATCCGCTACGCCGATACGTACAAGGGCCAAAAGAAGGCCGACGGTGCCGTCGCGCTGCGAGGCTTGGCCGTCAACTACGTCGCCAAGACATACATCGAGCCCGACTGGAACGGAGACGGACGCGACGACCGAATCTCGCCATTTGCCCGGCTCGACCGCGACTATCGCAGTCGCGGCAAAGAGCGGCACGTGCCCGAGATCTACGCGGCGTTGGGCGACCTGTACGCGGTCGATACCGACTACAAGACCGCGATCGGCATCTGGAAGACCATCCTGGCACGCTGGCCGCTCACCCCTGCGGCACCCGGCATTCAGCTGCGGGTCATGGATGCCTACGCGATGCTGCAGGACAAGAACGGTGCCACCGCCGCCCGTGACCAGCTCGCGACCAACTACGTGCGCGGGACCAAGTGGTTTTACGCCAACGAGGACGACACCGAGGTCATCGAAAAAGCGCTGGCGCTGGCCGAGGACGCTCTTGTCGCGACTGCGGTCGACCACCACGAGCGCGCCCAGGAGCTGCGCGCCGACGGGCAAGACACCGCAGCTGCGGCCGAGTACACCATCGCCGCGACGGCCTACAAAGCGTACCTCGAGCGCTTCCCCGATACGCCGAGCTCCTACGAGTACCGCTACAGCTTTGCGGAGTCGTTGTACTACTCCGATCAGTTTGCGGACGCGGCCAAAGAGTACGCAGAGGTCCGCGACAGCAACCTCGACGACAAGCTGCAGGAGGATGCTGCCGACGGTGCCGTGATGGCCTACGAGCGCTTGCTCGAGGAGCACGGCAAAGCGGGCACGCTCATCCTGCCGGCCATGCCCAAGCAAGGCGCGGAGGGTCCGTTCGAAGAGCAGGCGATGCCCGACCTCGTCGTCGAGCTGCAAAAGGCATACGACCGCTTTGTCGTCGCCGTCCCTGCGTCCGAGCGTGTCCCCGTGATGATGTATCTCGCGGGCGAGCTGGCGCAGAAGTACTACCACTTCGACGAGGCCCAGCGTCGCTTCGAAGGGGTCTTGGACGACCACTGCAACAACAACGTCGCCATCAAGGCGGGCACGGCCATCATCGATTCCCACATCGTGCGTGAGGATCTCGAGAGCGCTGGCAAGTGGACAAAGACCCTCTTGGAGAGCGGCTGCGGTGAGGGCGATGCCGCGATGGCGTTTGCCGGAGAGCTCAAGACGATCGGCAACGCCGTCATCTTCCAAGAGGCCACGTTGCTGTACGACGCGGGCGAGTTTGAGGCAGCCGCCGACCGCTACGTGGCGCTTGTCGACCAGGCGCCCGACGACAAACACGCCGACTCTGCCCTGAACAACGCCGCGGTTGCGTACGAGAAGGTCGGGCGCTTCCAGTCGGCGAGCCAGACCTATCAGCGCATCTACAAGAGCTACCCCGACAGCGAGTTCGCCGACGACGCGCTGCTCCGCGAGGGCTACAACCACTCCAAGTTCTTTGCGTTCGACGAGGCGGTCAAGTCGTATTTGGTGCTCGCCGAGGACGACCACTACAAAGACAGTGCGCACCGCACCGTCTCCCTGCGCAGCGTTGCCGACCTGCTCGACAACCTGCAGGACTACAAGCGGTCGGCGCAGTACTACGATCGCTACGCGTCGGTCACCGAGGACCAAGCCGAAGCTGCGAAGAACTCGTTCCGTGCCGCGGAGGTCATGCAGAAGACCGACGACCATCGCGCGACGGTCGCGGCGTACAAGAAGTTCCTGACCAAGTACGGCGAGAAGCCCGAGAACTCCGACAAGGCGGTCGGGGCGACGCTACGCATCGGTCAGGCCTACGCCGCCATGGGCAAGCCTCGCGAGGCCAAGGCTCAGTACTTGGAAACCGTCCGGCTGTTTGAGGCACGCAAGCTCAAGCCCGGCACCGAGGCGGCCGACTACCCGGCCGAGGCGCAGTTCTTGCTCGCCGAGTTCGAGCTGGACGCGGTCGAGAAAATGAAGCTGACGGCCACAGGCAAGCGCCTGCAAAAGCAGACCAAGTCGTTGTTCGACGCCCTGGTTGCTACGGCAGGGGCCTACAACAATGTCTTGCCCTACCTGAGGATCGACTGGGCGCTGGCGGCGATGTATCGGCGAGGCTACGCCTTCGAGGCCACCGCACAGCGTGTCCGCGAGGCTCCAGTGCCCAAGGTCCTGCGTGAACTCTCCGAGCCGTGGTTTGCGTACAAGGACGACGTCGACAAGTTTGCCAACCAGGCTGAGGGCAAAGCCATCGGCCTGTACCAAGAGACGATCAAGCGCGGCAAGGAGTACAACATCGCCAACGAGTGGACACGTTCTGCCCGTGAGCGGTTGAACATCTACATGCCCGATGAGTTCCCGCTCCTGCGCACGCCTGCGCTCGAGCTGCAGCTGGAGGACTTGCGATGAAACGTCTTCGACCCAGGCTCTTCGGTGCGGTTGTCCTCGGGGCCCTGACCATGGCTGTGGCGTGCGACGCCAAGAACGGCGAGACCGAGACGCCGGGCGATCGTGGCGGCGACGATCCCGGAAGCCGCATGGAGGCCAACGAGCGACCCGCGCAGACGGAGGCGCCCGCGGTCGCGGCTGCGGAGGCGCAGCCCGTCCAGCCGTCGGTTCAGGACCGCGACCCGGAGGAAGAGAAAAAGAAGATGGCCAAGTCGCGCCAGCAAAGCGCGACTGCCCGCAACCTCGTGACGCGCGGGCGGCTTCAGGATGCGATCGAGGCCTCGCGCGAGGCACTGCGCATTCATGAGCAAAACGTCGATGCGATGCTCGTGATCGCCGAGGCCTACTACAAGCAGGCCAAGTGGGAGATCACGCTGGCGGTCACGGGAAGCGCGCTGGCGGTCGACGAGAAGATCCGAACCCCGGCCGAGACGTCGCGGATCCACAACCTCCGCGCGTTCGCGTACGAGAAAATGGGCAAGCCGTCGCTCGCAACGGAGTCGTTCAAGGCGGCGGCGGAGGCCGACGACAAGAACGCAGCGGCGTGGAACAACCTTGGGACGCGCTACCTCGCTGCTGGGGATACGCCTACGGCGATGGGGTGCTTCCAATACGCGCTCGAGCTCGACCCCAAGTTTGCGAACGCCCACGTCAACTACGGCGCGGCACTTCGCGCGTCGGGGAAGGTCGAGGAGGCGGAGAAGGCATTCATCCAGGCGCTTCAGCTGCGTCCGAGCTATGCCGCCGCCTATTTCGATCTCGGCGTGCTCTATCTCGACGCCGACCCGTTTCCCGGGCTCGACAATCGGGCGCGGCTGAACAAGGCGATCGACTTTCTCTCGAAGTACCAGCAGAACGCCGCCTCGGCCCCCACCAAGGTCGCGGCAAGAGCCAGGACGGGAGCGACGGGCGATCCTCCTGTGAGTCGTGAGCGCGCCGACGACTACATTCGTGTCGCTCGCAAAGCGCTCAAGCGCGAGGACCGTCGTGAGTCCCGCGAGGCCGAGCGAGCGACGCAGGACGCAGAGGCGGCGGCCAACGGGGCCGACGTCGATCCCGATGCCGAGGCTGCGGCGGCTGGGTCGGAGACTCCGACGCCGGTGACCCCGGGCGACACGCCCTCGCCCGAGGCAGGGACTCCGGCAGCAGGGACACCGACCCCGGTGAAACCGGGTGGCACGCCCACGCCGACCGCACCCGGTGACGCCAGTCCGACGCCCGCAAAGCCGACGCCCGCAAAGCCGACGCCCGCGAACCCGACACCAGCTCCCGCGACGCCTGCTCCAGCGAAGCCCGCGCCAGCGAAGCCAACACCTGCCAAACCGTCACCGGCCAAGCCAGCTCCCGCCAAGCCTGCACCGGCCAAGCCTGCACCCGCCAAGCCTGCACCCGCCAAGCCAGCACCCGCCAAGCCTGCACCCGCCAAGCCCGCTCCCGCCAAGCCAGCTCCCGCCAAGCCCGCTCCCGCCAAGCCCGCTCCCGCCAAGCCAGCTCCCGCCAAGCCTGCTCCCGCGAAGCCTGCCCCCGCCAAGCCTGCCCCCGCCAAGCCCGCACCCGCTAAACCGACGCCCGTGAAACCGACGCCCGTGAAACCGGGCTGAACGCAGGCGATCCCGCCGAGCCATCCAATGCACAAGCCGGAAAAAAAGTTGCCGCAGCGTGGAACCCGCGAGTTTGTGCGGACACTAACCCGACTGGGTTCGCTCCCGGTGGGGGCGCGAACCGTCCCCCCGCAACCGGCGCGCCCTTGCCCGGGCCCCACCGCTTTTTCGTATCCCGACATGCGCTCTTCGGTCCCTGCAATGTCCAACGCTCAGTCCACCTCAAGCACGCCGCGTCTGCGTTGGAGGGGGATCGCGTTGGTTGCTCTAGCCGTTGCTCTGGGCGTTCCTTCGGTTGTCGAGGCGGCCCCGCGGAAGGCGGACTCTGAGAGCACGACGCCCGCTGTCCGGTCGGCAGCCGCGAGTGGAACGAGCTCGGACTCCACGGCCGCGTCCCTGAAGGCGGAGGCCCGCCCGGCGCAGGAGGCCAAGTCCGCGACGGCGGCCGGCCCGACGACGGCGACGACCCGCTCCACTGCGCCGAAAGGCCGCCGCTCACGCCGCGCTGCGTCCAACGCGTTGCCGGCTGCAACGCAACGCCGCGAGCGAGCCGCAATCACAAACCGCAAATCCGCGCTCCGGACCGATGTTCAGCCACAGCCGTTGGCGGATCCGCCCATGGCTGCGCGTGCGGTTCCTCCGGCCTCGAGCACGCCGGCCGCCCGGGGCCCGCTTCTTGCGCTTCGCCTTGCGTCTACGCACGCCGAGACGGCCACGGCTGGGCCCGGATCCGAGCTTGCGGCACTCAAAGTAGCCCCCGCCGCAACTGGCCCAAACCGACCGTCTTCGGGCGGTAGCGGCCCCTCATCCTCCACCAGCGGCAAGAAGAAGATCTCGCTCGACGAGTTCTTGGTCGAGGGCACCCTCGAGAAACCATCGGCTTACTACATCCTTCGGCGCAGTCAGCTCGAACACGATTGGGCGCGCTTGGACGCGAGGTTTTCACCTTTGGTGCTTGAGTCTGTGCAGGATCCTCTGTTCTAATCCCGCCTGGGAAACAACGCCCGCTGGGGTGCGGGTCATCCCATCTCATTTTTCAATCGTTGCTCCACCTTGGAGCCAGACCACTTTTCTTATTCACCCTGGGTTGCTTTTTTCTAACCGCCTCGGCGGACCCCCCGGCTTCCCGGGTTCAAATGGCCCATTTTGGGCAACGACACGAACACCACACTTCGCTGCAGCAGGCGCTCTCCGCGCGCGAGACCGTTCGCTAAACCGGTGCCATGTAAGGCACCATACGGCGCAGCTTCAACAACAATGCCGGGCACGACGTGCCGCTCGGCGAAGCAATTTGGCGGGACAACCCGCATCCAGAGGAGGACAAAAGGTCATGGGTAACTTCGCTGAGTTCTATCAGCAAGGCGGTGCTTTCATGCACGCCATTGCACTCGCCGCCATCATGGGATCGGGCGTGATGATTGAGCGGTTCATCTTCCTGTTTTTCCGTTTCAATATTAACGGAGGGCAGTTTTTCAACCAGATCCAAAAGTTGGTGATGGCAAACAACATTGACCGGGCGATCAAGCTCTGCAACGCCGCTGACAAAGCTGCGTTGGCCCGAGTCATCAAGGCGGGTCTGACCCGCGCCAACAAGAGCGAGGCCGACATTGCTGCGGCCGTCGAGGAAGCGATGCTCGAAGTCGGGCCCGCTATCTCAAAGCGCGTTCCGATGATCTCGGCGCTCGCGAACATCGCGACCCTGCTTGGTCTGCTCGGTACCATCTTCGGGATGATCGAAGCGTTCCGTGCTGTCGCGACGGTGTCCGCCGACCAGCGTGCCACCGCTCTTGCAAAGGGCATCTCGATCGCCATCAATACGACCGGCTTTGGTCTGATGGTCGCGATTCCTCTGCTTGCAACGCACATCTTCATCTCGAACCTTGCCAAGAAGATCTCGGACGAGGTCGACCTGTACGCGGTCAAGCTCGAGAACTTGCTCTCGGCTCGGGTCCGGCAGGGCTAGCCATGGTGTTGGACCTGGCGCGGTCAATGGTGTCCGCGTCAACCCACCACGCTTTCCACACGGGAGGAACTCGGAAGAGTTATGGCTAGGAAAAGAAAGAAAGCGGCGGAAGAGGGAGAGGTTGAGGCCAACCTTCTCCCAGTCATGAACGTCATGTTCTTGCTGATCCCGGCCCTTCTTTTGGCAATGGAAGTCGCTCGCTTCGCGGCGGTCAACGTGACCCCACCGAAGTTCGCTGCCTCCGCCGACCAGAAGAAGGAAAAGGAAGAGAAGGACAAGCCGCTCAACCTCAAGGTGTTCATCCTCGAGGACGGCTACCGCATTAGCGCAAGCAACCAGATGCAAGGCGCCGACGCCGGCAAGTCAGCCGACGCCAGCAAGCCGACCATCCCGCTCGCGAAGAAGGGTTCAAACGACCTCAACGACTTCGAGCGCTACGACTACGCGAAGCTCGGAGCCGAGGCGAAGAAGTACAAGGACCTCTTCAAGCACGAGACCGTCGTGACGATCTCTGCGGAGAACACGATCCCAATGCAGGTGCTCATCAACACGATGGACGCCATGCGCGGGACGGACTGCAAGCTGCTCAAGGCGATGCAGGGCGAGACAGTCCCCGAGGAGTGCCTGTTCTGGCAGTCCATCGTGGAAGCGGGGGCAGGATGACTCCAGACGAACTATTTTTGGCTAAGAAGGCGGCGAAGAAGGCCGCACGACGAGGCAAAACTGAAGACAAGGGCGACCTCAACATCACGTCGCTGATGGATATCGTTTCCATCATCGTGGTGTACTTGCTCAAGTCCTACGGTTCGGACCCGGTCATCATCACCCCGACGGCGGGTCAGAAGATCCCGTTGTCGAACGCAGATGCGCCCATCACCGATGGTGTGCCCGTCTACGTCTCGCAGCGCTCGATCACCTTCAACAACAAGAGGTTGGTCCAGCTCGACGACGAGGGGAATGTCGACCCTGCAGCACTCACCGGTCACTTGATCGGACCGCTGTACGACGCGATGGCCGAGGAGGCCGAGAAGGCCAAACTCATGAAAGAGGCCCAAGGCGAAGTCTGGGAAGGCCGACTGATTTTGGTCGGCGACCAGAAGCTCAAGTTCTCAACGCTGGTGAACGTCATGTACACCGCGGGGCGAGCAGAGTTTGCTGAGTACGCGTTCTGCGTGATTCAGATGGGCGGCTAACGCCAGCCGCCAAACCAAGAAGGGAGGGTCGTGCGTTGAAAGCGCACGGCCCTTTCGTCGTTTCTGGCAGGCCGCAGGTTTCGTCCCTTGGGGTCGGTATTTTTAGAAGGACACAGCACGCCGTGGCCATGAAAGTCGTGGGGCGGCTTCTCTTTTGGTCGCCCCAGACTTGGGATATCGGGCGTCGTTAGGGAACCAAGTGGCCGCACCAAGGAAACTAGTGCCTGTGGGCCGCGTACATACCGCACAGCCGGACTCTCGGTTCTGCGGCGGGGCTGTGGCGGCCGAACCGCGTACCAGTGGCCTATGGGCCGGCGGTACACCCCAAACCTGCTCCTACCCCTGGATGACCACCAGCGTTCCGCGCTAGAATCCACTCAGTCTAAGAATCAGCCAAAGCGCTGAACTCACCCAAAACTAATGCCCGCCCCGAAACCCGCTCGCACGAAAGTCCTTCGCGTCGCTGTCGTCGTCGACGACTTGGTGTGCGATGAGCTTCATCAGAGCCAACCAGGGCGGGTCTCGGTCGGCAGCCACATCAGCGCAGACGTGATCTTGTTTGGGGCAAAGGCGCCCCACAAGCATTCGCTCTTCGACTTTCGGCAGGGGCACTACTTCCTCGACGTGCCGCCGCACGTCAAAGGCAAGATCTCGCTCGGTCGCAAGGCGATGACGATTAGCGCGATGCGCAAGCGGTTCGGCAGCGGCGACAAGCTCCGCGTCAAGCTGTCCCCTCGCGCCAAAGGCAAGCTGATGATCGGGGAGAGCCAGATTCTCTTCCAGTTCGACCGGCCCAAGCCCATCCCGCCGAAGCTTCCGTTTCCCAAGCAGTTCAAACCGTCGATCGACCAGTTCTACGGTCGTCGCGAAAAAGCGTGCATCGCAGCATCTGCCGCGGTGCTCGGTTCGTACTTCGTCCACCTGGCAACCACGGACTACGACGACTCGTTCGATGTCGACGATGTCGACGACCGGTTCGCCAACGTCATGGGCCTCTCCAAAGAGGAGAAGAAGGAGGAGCTTCCCCCCGAGGAGGAGGAGGACGAGCTCGCCTTGGAGGACGACGACAAAGAAGTCGAAGTCAAAGAGGACAAGCCCAAGCCCAAGCCCGAGAAGAAGCTCGACAAGAAACCGTCGAAGTTCTCCGACGCTGCCGTTTCCAAGGCGAGAAGCGTCGGCGTGGCTCGTGTCCTCGGTACCTACGGCGGGCCCGGCGAAGGCACCGTGTTCGACGTCATCGAGAGCACCGAGAACAACATGGGCGACCTGTTCGCGCAGGGCATGACAGGCACCACGCTCGCGCAGGGCGGGGACATCGCTCCTTTCGTCCCCGGAGGCGAGGGCATCGACCTGCACGGGACGGCGGTCGGCAATGTTGGCCTCACGACTTCATCGGGTCCCGCGATCGACAAGGGCGAGAAGAAAGAGCGCAAGGTCAAAGGCCGCGCCAAGGCGTCCAAGACGAACATCTTTGGCGACGTCGACAAGAAGAAGCTGCGCGCCTACATCAACCGGCGTACATCGGCGCTCCAGTCCTGCTACGAGCGGGCACTCCGAACGTCGCCGGGCCTCGCGGGCAAGATGATGTACACGATCGAGATCGGCATCATGGGCAACGTGACCCGTGTCGCGGTCGAGGAAGATACGCTCGGGTCCGGCGCGGTCAAGAGCTGTACCACTGGCAAGATTCGCGGCTGGCGCTTCCCCAAGGGCGAAGACACGGCCGAAGTCACTTTCACCGTCGTCTTCTCGGGAAGCTGAAGCATGAACATCCGACTGTCCGCTGTCCTCGCTGCTGTCTCGGCTCTGCTGCTCTCGGCGCCTTCACTGGCCGGGCCCCCAACAGGCGATGGGCCCGCGGCCGATACAGCCCCGGCGCCGGGCTCGCCCACCCGATCGGTGGCCGAGATCCGCAACGCGCTGGAGGGATCGATGGCCAGTCTGGGCGAGCTCGCCGAGGATGCTCTCGCGGACTCCGACGCGGTCCGTGCCGCGTGCGTCGTCGACAAGCGAGACCGCGGGTCTGGCGTCATGGAGCTGGCTACCGCGGATCTACTCGTCGCGACCGACTCTGCCGCCGACTCAGCGGAACGAGATTTCGCCGCCAAGAAGCTGGAGGCTTCCTCCGGCCGGTTGGAGCAGCTTGTAGACCAAGCACGGGGCTGCCTGGGCGACGGCACGCCCAATGTGGACGACGACACGACCGCCAACGATGTCGACGAGACGCAGTCTGTGCCCGTCGCCGACCCCACGGCCAGCGGGCGACAGCCGCCGGTGCCGCCGCCGGTGGACGATGCCCGTCCGCCGACCGTGGGATCGCCCACACGCTAGGTCGTTGAGCCCACCCGAGGGTGATTGCCCCGACGGAAGCGACGCGGTGTGGCCATGGCGTGGTTGGGCGGATAGGCTGCTGACCGCTTGTGCACCTACTGCCTGAGCAAGCGGATTGCCGTAGCCTAACCCTCTAGATCGAGACCTTGGACGTCCGTACCTCGAAAGCCCACTGTGGGGCTCCCAACGCCGACTGGGTGATGCTGGCGGGTGCTGGCCTCTCAGCGCGGGCTCCGTGGTTGTCGCGGGTCTGGGCGGGTCTGCAGACGCTCGTGGCGGTGGCCGTGGTCTGGGTTGCGATGCTCTCGCCCGCGCGGGCCGGCGGGATCCCGGTCGCGGAGGACGGCGAGGGGGTCAAGGTCGGACAGCGGTCGACGTTTCATCCTGGCTTCGCGCTCGTGAGCGGGGTCGACTCGAACGTCTTTTACGCCGCACCCGAGGAAGACCCGGCAACGGCAGCGTTCATCTCGCCCACCGCGTGGCTGGGCGTCGGCAACCGACAAGTTCGCGACGGGCTCTTGATGAAGCCGCCCGAGCGTTCGGCGCGGCTGGCCGACTACAGCATCCGCGCCGCGATGAATTTCCGTCAGTATCTCGCCGCGCGCGAGGTCGTCCGACAGCAAAGCCGGATCTCGGGCGGGGTCACGATGCGGCTGGCGATCCTCCCGGGTCGGCGGTTCGAGATCAACCTCGACGAGGATGTGTATCGCTACGCACAACCCAGCAACTTCGAGTCGGGTGGCGGCTTCAACTTCAACCGTATCGATCATCGGGGAACGCTGCGGTTCATCGGTCGTCCGGGCGGCGGCAGGGTCAGCCTGTCCACCGGGTTCCACAACGAGTTTTTGCGCTTCGAGAACAACTCCGAGCTCGACATCTTCTCGAACAACCGCCTGGTCAACGGGGCGCAGACGGAGATCAAGTGGCGGTTCTTGCCCAAGAGCTCGCTGTACATGTCCTACGACTTCGCATGGACGTACTACGTCGACTGCTGCGCCGACGTGGGCACGGGGCGCAACGAAGACAGCTTCGCGCATCGCATTCTCGGCGGATTTCGTGGGCAAGTGCTGCGCAAGGTCGCGCTTGATGCCGGGGTCGGCTGGGGCCTGGGCTTTTATCGCGACGACATCAACGGGCCGAACTTCGGGTCGGTGATCGGGCACCTGGGTGTCGACGTGTTCCCAACGCTTCGGACCAACCTCCACATCTCGGGCTACCGTTCGTTCGAGGATTCGCTTCTGGGCAACTACTTTGTCGACAATGGCGTCCGGATCGCCGCCAAGCACCAATGGCGGTGGCGCATGTACTCCTCACTCGGGCTGGGCGTCGCGGGCCGCCGCTACGCGGGGTTGCCAGTGCCCGGAGAAGAGGACGACGACATCACGGGGTACTCGGGGACCGGCGCCGACGTCTTTCGACGGCACGACACGCTGTTCCTGCTCAACGCGAAGATCGAGCAGCCCGTGAAGCGGATTTGGTCGTTTGGTCTGCAGTACGACTTCGTACTCGACAGCTCCGACTACGTGACGACCTTCCAGCAGCAGCCCGAGGACCTCGCAGCGCCGTTTGATATCGCCGGCTTCTCCAAGCATGTGTTTTTGGTGCTCGCGGCGGTTCGTCTGTGATGGCTGCACGACTCGCAGTGCTGTGGTGCCTGGTCGTCATGGCCATCACGGCAGGATGCGCGACCCCGGGCGCCACGGTCGACTTGCCGCCGCCGCGGGCCAGCAACCTCGGGGGTATCGGCTCCGGTGACATCATCGAGATCCGCGTCGCCGACGCAGAGGAGCTGACGGGCGACTACCAAGTCCAGGACGACGGCACGGTCCGGTTCCCGTGGATCGGCGCGGTTGAAGTCCGAGGGCGCGCCCAAGCGCAAATCTCGGCGGACATCGAGAGCCAGCTCGCCAACGGGTGGCTTCGCGACCCCCAGGTCCAGGTCGTCATAAAACAGCGCGAAAACCGAGAAATTACCGTTCTGGGCCAGGTCAACGACCCAGGCTCCTATGCGTACAAGGACGGTCTGACGCTCCTACAAGCGATTTCGATGGGTGGTGGGATGAATCCGTTGGCACAGACGCGCAAGGTGCAGCTCACGCGCGAGACCGACGCCGGCCGCGAGACCTTTGTGATCGACGTTGCCTCCATTATCGGCGGCAAAGCCGACCCCAGCCTGGCGCCAGGCGACGTAGTGTTTGTACCCGAGCGCCCACTTTGAACGCCTGCGACCCGGGCTTGTACGAGCTGCGGGGTCAACGCGGTCCCTACGAATCCCGCAGATTTGCAGGCGCGCCACGGGAATTGGATAGACTGCGCGCGGATGGATGAGCGGCTCGAGCCGGTACTGGGCATCGACCTGGGCACCACGAACTCTGCATGCGCCGTCGTGCGCGATGGCCGAGCGTCCGTGGTTCGGCGTGGCGAGGACCGAATCGTTCCCTCTGTGGTCGCCGCGCTGCCCGATGGATCGATCGTGGTGGGCAACCGGGCCAAGCGGCGTCGGGCCGTCGATCCCGACCAAGTGGTGTTCAGCTCCAAGCGTCTCATCGGACGCCGCTTCTCCTCGCCCGAGGTCCAGCGCATGCGGGCTGCGGTGCCGTACGACATTCGCGAGGGCAACAACGAGGCGGTCGTTGTCGAGCTCGGCGCGCGCCTCCACTCCATCGTCGAGATCTCGGCGTACATCCTCACGTATCTGCGGGAGATGGCCGAGGAGGCGCTCGGCGACCACGTCAGCAAAGCCGTCATCGCTGTCCCCGCCAACTTCACCGACGGGCAGCGCAGCGCGACGCGGGTCGCGGCTCGGCTGGCGGGCCTCGATGTCATCCGTGTGATCAACGAGCCAACGGCCGCCGCACTGGCCTATGGCTACATCGAGGACACCGACCGCCGGATCGCGGTCTACGACTTTGGCGGCGGCACGTTCGACGTCACGATCCTGCAGATCACGCGCAACGTCTTTGAGGTCCTGGCGACCTCGGGTGAGATGTTCCTCGGCGGCGACGACCTCGATGAGGTCGTGCTCAATTTGATGGCCGAGGCCTTCGCTGCGCAACACGGCATCGACCCCGTCGGCAACCCAGTGGCGATGGAGCGCCTGCGCGCGGTGGCCGAGCAGGTCAAGATTCAGCTGTCCGAGACGACCAAGGCATCGGTGCGGGTCGAGGAGGTCATGCCCGGTCAGGTCGGCAATCTCGAGTTCACCCTCGAGGATGCGATCCTGCGCCCGCGCATCGATCCCATCGTGCGTCGAACGGTCCCCGTCTGCCAAGACGCGCTGCGGGCTTCGGGCCTGTCTCCGCATCAGATCGATGAGATCGTGCTCGTCGGCGGAACCACGCGGCTCCCGATCGTTCGCGAGATCGTCCAAGAGGTCTTTGGCCGTCGGCCGCAGACCTCGATCAACCCCATGAGCGTGGTTGCCGTGGGCGCTGCGATCCAAGGCGCGGCGCTGATGGGCTCCCTTGTTCCGATCTCGGGCGGCGGGGTCTCGCAGCCCAACATGAGCGCCGCGGCAGTCCTGCTGGATGTCACGCCTCGTAGCCTCGGGGTGCGCACCGTCGGCGGCTACGTCGACCTCATCATCGAGCGCAACACGCCCATCCCCGTGGAGCAGACGCGGCTGTTTACGACCACGAGCAATGGTCAGCGCTTTGTGCGAATCCAGGTGTGTCAGGGCGAGGCTGAGGTGTTCGACCAGAACTTCAAGCTCGGCGAGCTGATGCTGTCCGGGTTGCGCGAGGCGCCACGCGGCGAGGTGACCATCGCGGTGACCTTCGAGATCAATGCCGATGGCCTCCTCGAGGTGCGGGCCCGCGATCACGCCACGGGCGCCAGCCAGTCCACGACGATGCGTGTGCTTGGCGGTCTGACCGACGAAGAGGTCAACGCAATGGCCTCACGGCTGCGGCGCCAGGATGGCAGCGGCGCCGGGTTGCTCCCGCAGGCGCCGGGCGATCTGGGCTCGTTCCGAGGCTGATATGGACGCGAGCTTTACCGACGAGATCATGCGCCTGTTCAACGGGCTCGATGAGCTGTCGTACTACGAGTACCTGGGGCTCCGTCCAGGCTGCGACTACGTCGCGGTCCGGGATGGCTTTTACGCCCGTGCCCAACGATTTCACCCGGATCGCTTCGTGGCGCTCGGCGGTGACTCGCTACGGTCCGCGGTGTACGAGGTCTACAAGCGCATGACCGAGGCCTACAACGTGCTGCTCGACCCCGAGCTCCGTGTGGCCTACGACCGCCAAGCCGGCTCCGGCGAGGTGCGCCTGTCTGAGGTCGCTCGGGCCAGGCGAACCACCGCCGAGGAGCGCGAGGTGTCCAACACGTTTGCGCGGATCTACCTGCGCTCGGGCAAGAAGAAGCTCGCGCGCGGCATGCTGCTCGAGGCCTGGATCGACACCAAGCTCGGGCTCTCGCTCGAAGCTGCGCCCCCGCTGTTGGCAATGCTCGAGACGATCGACAAGCAGGGGGGAGCACGATGACCGAGCCTCGTCACGGCCGCGTTGAGCGGACCACCAAAGAGACACAGATCACCGTCGACCTGGTGATCCCCGAAGCGGGGGTCGTCGCTGCGCCGTCGAAGATCGACACGCCCGTTCCGTTTTTGTCGCACATGCTCGAAGCCTTCGCCAAGCACGGTGCGATGGCGCTGCAAGTGAGTGCGCAGGGCGATATCGAGATCGACGGGCATCACACCGTCGAGGACACAGGGCTGGTTCTGGGCGCTGCGATCGACAAGGCACTGGGCGGGCGCGAGGCGATCCAGCGGTTTGGACACTTCTCGCTCGCGATGGACGAGACGCTGGTCGACTGCGCCCTCGACCTGAGCGGCCGACCGTATTTGGTGTTTGAGCTGCCCGCGATTTCGGGGCGCTTGCTCGGCACGTTCGACTGCGATCTCGTGCGTGAGTTCTTCGGCGCGCTTGTCGTGCAAGCGCGCATGAACCTGCACCTGCACCAGCGGGCGGGGGGCAACGCGCACCACGTGGTCGAGGCCGCGTTCAAAGCGTTTGCCCGGTCGCTACGCATGGCGTGCCTGCGCGATCCGGCAATGGGGGGCATCCCTTCCACCAAAGGGGCGCTGTAGGTACCCTGCGCCGCAATGGCCGGGGATACCGAACGCGACGTCGGAGCAGAACTCAAGTTTCGCGAGGAGTTGGCGCGCCTGAGTGCGAGCCCCGAGGCCTTTGACAAGGGCCCCGCCGGCCTCGAGGAGGCACGCGCCAAGGCCGACAAGGCGGCCGAGCGCATCCATGCGTCGGGCCGGTCGACGGCGTACGAGCGGATCGAGCTCCTGCTCGACGAAGGCTCCTTCGTGGA
>Ga0316189_10000936_pt1 | contig 29079 bp, 27 predicted proteins | sample LowCovwburrow_MG_FD_204930 | JGI IMG/M metagenome (GOLD analysis project Ga0316189, IMG submission 204930) | Coastal sediment microbial communities from Maine, United States - Lowes Cove worm burrow | ecosystem: Environmental > Aquatic > Marine > Coastal > Sediment | place: USA: Maine...
GCTCGAGGCGGCGATTTCGGAGCAACGTCTGTACACGCTTGCGGAGGAGCATGACGGGGTGCTGCGGGCAGTGGATGCGGCCAATGGGCTCTCGCTCATGCGTTCGGAGGCCGAGGAGCTCCTGGACCAGATGGTCGATGAGGTCCGCGTCTCGATGCAGGTGACGGACGAAGGCGAGATTCAGTACATCTTCCGAGAGCTCGCTTCCGGTAGCGAACCGAGGGTCCGGGTCATGGATCCCGATGCCGAGGAGGTGGCAGTCGAAGCCGACACCGACTCCTCACAGCGTTCAAAACACTGAAAACATTGATGTAATTATCTTCGGCCCTTGCCGTACGTGCTCCTCGGCACGATGGTTTGCCGACTGGGGCGGGCCACGCTACATACGGCGGCCTCGCTTAGCGACGGAGCACGACAAACGATGAAACCCGACATCCATCCCGAGTACAACGAAGTCACCGTGCATTGCGCGTGCGGCGCCTCGTTCCAGATGCGTTCGACCAAGGCCATCGAGCAGGTCGACATCTGCTCTGACTGCCACCCTTTCTACACAGGCAAGCAGAAGCTGGTGGACACGGCCGGTCGCGTCGAGCGCTTCCGCAAGAAGTACGCGAAGAACAAGAGCACCACGGCCGAGGCGGCGCCCGAGACGTCCGCCGACAGCTAAGCCGTGTCGGCTGACAACGATCCCTACATCGGTGGGCAGGCCGTCATCGAGGGCGTCATGATGCGCGCCCCTGCGTGCTTGACCGTTGCGGTGCGTCGTCCGGACGGGGCGATCGTACTCCGCGAAGGGCCGTATCAGTCGACCTGGTCCAGAAAGCTCTGGAAGCTGCCCGGCTTTCGCGGCGTCGCGATGTTGGTCGAGTCCATGACGATGGGTTTTGGAGCACTGCAGTTCTCTGCCGAACAGCAGATGACGGAGGAGGAGCTCGCTCAAGACCAGGGCTCCGGCAAGCTCGCCGTTGCTCTGTCCACGCTCATCGCTCTCAGCCTGTTTGTGGCTCTACCTCAGGCGCTAGCGAGCCTTGCTTCCAAAGGAGCAGGCTGGGAGCTGGGTCTCACCGACACCGCGTTTCACGCACTCATCGGTGGTTTCAAGCTTCTGATATTTCTCGCCTACCTGCTGGCGATCAGCCGCATTCCCGATGTGCGACGCCTCTTTCAGTATCACGGCGCGGAGCACAAAACGATACACGCCTACGAGAAGCGACTGCCTCTCACGGTTGAGAACGTCCAAGCTCAAACCACTTTGCACCCGCGCTGCGGCACCACCTTTCTCGTGGTCGTCATCGTGGTTTCGATCATTCTCGGCTCGTTGGTCGCGCCGCTCTTGATGCCCGACGTCGACGGCTGGCTTGCTCAAGTTTCACTTCTCGCCATCCGGATCTGTTTGCTGCCTTTCATCGCTGCGATTTCGTACGAGCTTCAGAGGCTCAGTGCGCGTTTCTGCACGACCGGTTGGCGTCGTGTCGTCCTTTACCCAGGGTTTCTCGTTCAGAAGATCACCACTCGGCAGCCCGATGACGATCAGGTCGAGATCGCTATCGCAGCGATGGAGACGGCCGCCTGGCGGGATCGCATGCAGGATGCCGCGCCGCACGGAGAAGAGCCGATTGTCTTTGCGAGCTTCGGCCGCTTCAGGGAAGTATTGAGCGGGGAGGGCTCCTTAGGCTCGTCCCGTGCGGCCTAACCATGCTCCCTGCTGACAAGCTCGAGTCGCTTGCGGCTCGCTATCGCGAGATCGAAGAGCTGCTCTGTCAGCCCAACGTCGTATCCGACTCCAAGCGTTATACGGGACTCACCCGCGAGCGTGCTGAACTCCAAGAGATCGTCGAGGCCTACGGCCGGTACGGTCAAGTCAGCGAAGAGCTGGCGGGGCATAAGGAGGCGCTATCCGATCCCGAGCTCAGGGAGCTCGCCGCCGAAGAGATCCCGTCGCTCGAGCAGGAGCGCGACGCGCTGATCAAATCGATCAACGTATTACTCCTACCAAAGGACCCCAACGACGAGCGCAATACGATTCTCGAGATTCGAAGTGGTACGGGTGGCGAGGAAGCCGCCCTCTTTGCGGCGGATCTGTTTCGCATGTATTCGCGGTACGCGGAGGCTCGGGGCTGGAGGGTTGAGGTGATGTCCGTCAGCGAAGCGTCGGCGGGTGGCATCAAGGAACTCATAGCTTCGGTGTCGGGCGACAAGGTTTACTCGCAGCTTCGGTTCGAGGGCGGCGTCCACCGGGTGCAACGTGTTCCCGCGACGGAGTCGCAAGGGCGCATCCACACTTCGACCGCCACGGTGGCCGTCCTTCCCGAGGTCGACGACGTCGACGAGGTGAAGATCGACCCGGGCGATCTAGAAATCATGACGACGGCAGCGGGCGGACCTGGCGGCCAGCACGTGAACCGAACGATGTCTGCCGTGCAGATCAAGCACATCCCGAGCGGCATCATGGTCCGCTCGGAGCAGCAGCGTTCGCAGCATCAGAACAAGGCGAAGGCGCTCCAGATACTTTCCGCGAAGCTTCTAGAGATCGAGCGAGAGGCACAAGCGAGCGCGATCAGTTCGGAGCGCCGAAACATGGTCGGCTCCGGTGAACGCTCCGAGAAGATTCGAACGTACAACTTCCCGCAGAACCGGATCACCGATCACCGCATCCAGCTCACGCTGCACAGCCTCGACCGCGTGATGGAAGGCGACCTCGGCGACCTGTTCACGGCCCTCCGAAGTAGCCACCAGGCCGAGCTGATGAATCAACAATCCGGCCAGAATTGAAGCCGCGGTGCTGACAAAGTGCGCGTTTGGTTCTGCAAACGCCTGTAAGTAGAGGTGTTTTGGGGGGGCTGCGTGTCCCCTAGGGGATTAGGCGCTCGGCTTTTAGTTTTTGGGCTACGGCCGCCGTGACGGATTCCCGGGCGTCTTCGATCGAATTGGGGTCGATGGTTTCGGATTGGCCGGTCCAGACGAGCTCGTTCGTGGCGACCGAATAGAGGTTGCTCTCGAGAGTCAGGGTGGTGTTGGTGTCGAAGTAGCCGGGTGTGTGCACTGCGGCGTACGTCGTGCCGTAGAATCCATAGTACCCGCCGTAGCCGTACCCCATGCCGAGACCTCCCGGGTAGTAGCGAGTTTGAGGGTTGTTGTACTTCTTTGGCGGCACATACTCGGAGTCTTTATCGACCGAGACTAGACGCGTCAGCAACACCCCGTCGATTCCAGAGCTCTCGATCAAACCGTGGAGCTCTTCTTCCGAGACCTGGTCGCTGTGAGGCACCACCGTGTAGCTCGGGGCCGCCGTGGCGCCCTGACCGGCGAGGGCCGAGGCGAGGGCGTCCTCGAAGCTCTTCCTGCCTTCTTCGTCCTCTGAGACCGCGATGACCAAGATCCTCTTGAAGACGGTCTCTTCGTAGCCTGGATTGCGGTAGCTCTGAGAGAAGCTCGTCGTCGCGGCCTTGTTGCAGGCCGTGAGCGTCAGCAGGAGCATGCCTACGGTAGCGAGTTGGTGTCGTTTCATGGAATCAGCTTTTCGGTTTTGAGTTTCTTGGCCACTGCGGTCGTCATGGAGTCGATCACCGCAGCGAGGCTGTCCGGGTTCAATGTGTCGGATTGTCCCGACCAAACGAGCTCACTCGTTGCCACGGAGTAGAGGTTGGTCTGCAAGCGAAACCGGGTGTTGGTCTTGAAGTAACCCGGCTCGTTGACGATGGTGTAGCTGGCGCCGTAGTAGCCGTAGTAACCGTACCCTTGGTAGCCCGTCGGTACGGCATAGCTCGAAGGCGGTACGTATTCTTCGTTCTGATCGACACTGATCAGATGCGTGATGATCACCCCGTCGAAGTCGCCGCCCTCGATTGCGCCTCGTACCTGCTCCTCCGTGAGGCGTTCGGTTTGCGGGAGGTCGCCCCAGCTCGCCTGGGCCGCTGCGCCCTCGATTGCGATCGCCTTCGCGAAGGTATCTTCGAAGAGCCGGCGAACGCCGTCGTTCTCACCGACGCCGATCACGAAGAGCTTCTTGAAGCCCTCCGTGTAGTTGGGGTTCTTCCAGCTGAGCGGGAAGGTGGTCGTGGGGCCCTTGTCGCATCCAGCGAGGGAACCAAGCACGACCATCGCAATGAATAGGGAGCTGATGCGTTGCACGCGGCCGAGCGTACGGCAGCCCGGCCAGGCGCGCCAGACCAGTCGGTCAGTCGCCGCTCTTGCCGAGATGACCAAGCCGCGCCTGCTTCGTCCTGAGGTAGTCCCGGTTGTGCTCGTGAGCCTCGATTTCATGGGGCTCTCGCCGGGTGACCTCAATGCCGTCGTCTTCGAGCCCCTGGACTTTCCGCGGATTGTTCGTCATCAGGGCCACTGAGCGGACTCCCAGGTCTCGGAGCATGTCCGCGGCCATCTGGTAGCCCCGTTGGTCGTCCTCGAATCCCAGCGCGAGGTTCGCGTCGACCGTATCGAGCCCTTCGTCCTGTTTGGCATAGGCGCGAATCTTGTTCCCGAGGCCGATGCCTCGGCCTTCCTGCCGAAGGTAGAGGACGGCGCCGCGCCCGGCGGCTTGGATCTTCTCGAGCGCAAGGTCGAGTTGGTCTCGGCAGTCGCACTTCAGAGAGTGCAGCACCTCACCGGTGAGACACTCGCTGTGAACTCGCACGAGCAGGTCATCGGCACCCCGAACCTCGCCCGCGATAACCGCCAAGTGCTCTTTGTCGGCGCCGCGCTCCCGATACACCACGACATCAAGGGGGCCGAACTCCGTCGGCAGCCTGGCTTCCGCGTACCGCTCGATGGTGGGTTCGTGCTTTGGCGATTCGCTCATGAGAGAACTCTCGGTACCACAGGCAGGCATGCCGTTCCACATGCCCTCATGAAGGCGCGTGGGCCTCTGAGAGTTGCGCGAGCAGTGAAGCAACCGACTGGGTCACCAGTCCAACTCGCTTCTCGACGTCGATCGTTTCGAGGATTCGCTGACGCTCGTCGGGGCTGACCACCAGCTGATCAGCGATTACATCAGCCGAGCGGGCGGGCGTGAGCTCGGTCGACACCTGGAGCGTGAAATCCGGTTGGCGTTCGCGGACCTTGCCAGCCACGCGCGTCGCACAGGCCATCATGGCCATCATGTCGGTCGAGGAGACGCTGCCAAAGTCTGCGATCGGCTCTGCACGCGCGCAGCGATAGGGGCTTCCTTCGCTCGGTAGCTCGTTCAGGCGTACCCGGTTGAGACCGTGAAGGATGATGTCGTGGCTTCCGTCCGCGCGCTCTTGGTGCGCCACGATTCGTCCCGCTCCGGCGATGTCGTAGATGTCGGGGTTGCCCTCGTAGGTGTCTTCCCAACCCGGTGCCAGGAGCGCAACGGCCATCGCCGTGCATCCTCGGTCCATGCACTCTTCGAGCATGCGCGTGTAACGCGGCTCGAACAGGTGCAACGGCAGCGCTGTTCCTGGAAAGAACACCACCCGGGGCAGGGGGAAGATCGGGAGTCTAGCCAGCTCGTCGGCCGTGAGCGGAGTGCTCGGTTGCCATTCCATCTGCGGCTCTACTTGCACTCGTGCCAGAGCACCTGAAGTGCGCGGGGCAGCTCCGGGCTCTCGACGACGTCGCACTTCTCGCAGGCGAGCGGGAAGTTCCCATCTTCGCAGGATTGGCATTCTGTCAAAACGGACACCATTGCGGTCAGCTCCTCTCTCAACTTGCGGAGCTTAACGATCTTTTGCTGCATCGTGTCGATCTGTTCCGTCAGCACCGTGCTCATCCGATCGCTAGCCTCTTCGGGACCAGCACAGTCGGACTTCAGATAGAAGAGGTTCTTGATGTCCTGAAGCGACAGCCCCGCCTCCCGGAGGTCTAGGGCCAGCTGCAGTTTCATCAACTCACGCCCGTTGAACAGGCGGTTGCCGCAAGAGCTTCGGCGCTCTGGCTCGATCAGGCCTTCCTGCTCGTAGAAGCGCACCGTCCGGAGCGTACTCTCGCTGAGCCGCGCCATGTCGCCGGTTGTGAGCAGGTCGCTGCATCCCGGTGCCTTCGCGGCCGCTGTGTCTGAAACCGTCACATCAAAAATCTGAAAACTCTAGTGTTTCCAGGAGCTTGGCCAAATATGGAGGCCTGCCCGGCCATGTCAACCCTTTGGGCCCATGCCCCCGGGATTATTCAGCAAACCCAGGTAGACCTGCTCGATCGCTTCGTATCGCACAGCAAATGTGTAGTAGTCCCGATCGCGAACGTCTCCGAACACATCGAGCGCCTTCTTCACCCGGAGCTGGTGCTCGGGCGCGGGCTGAAGGTGTGCTCCCCAGTCCGGCACGTCCTGTTCGAGGAGGACCTCCAGCGCGACGCCGATCGGATTGAAGGTCAGGGAGCACCGCTCGAACGACATACGCCACTCCGAGTGCTCCTCCGAATCGGTGCGCCACACCCCATCGCCTAGCTCTCTGCGGACGAGCTCTCCGAAATAGGCTCCGCACATGGGTGCCAAGAGCGAGACCACCTCATCCCTCGGCGAGCCCCCGAGCTTCGCGTAGTGGTCGAGAATTGGAAGAGTGTCCTGGGTGAGGTCGAGGTCGAGCCCGAGGGCGTTCTTGACCGACGTCACGCAGGCCACCGTGAGGTCCATCACCGGGCCGTCGGTTTCCATGACGATTGGACGATAGCCTGCTTCCTCAAACTGGCCATCCCTCGATCGATGCGTTAGTCCGAATGGCGGACGACTCATTGATGCAGACACCGGACAGAGGGCCCAGCCACCCGTATGAGGGGCCTTCGGGACGCACTCGGATCGAGCACGTGCGCGTGTTTCGCCCAGGCCGCGACCCGTTGGAGGTCGAGGTATTCCGAGTCGTGAATGTTGGGGAGCACCCTGATCTGCGAGCGCCTGCGCTCAATGGCGAGCTGCACCGCCTCGACGATGGTGAGCGGGTCGAGGTTCCGTTCCTGTATCATGACCCCACGGCCTGCCAGTTCGTGCTGGTGATACCAGAAGGTGCGCGCGGCCGAGAGCTCTCGGAGCGAGCGAAGCTTCTCGACTCTCTCATGGAAGAGTCAGGCGACGACGTCCCCGCCTACGTACGTCACTTCACGATCGCCTACGGTCACGACGGGCTCGCTCAGCAAGTCGACGATCGGCGGGTCATGGAGGTCGATGTCCACGAGCTCGAGCCGGTGGACATGGACCTCACGCCGGCGGGGTATTTCCCGAGGCTTGCAGCGCTGTTGCCAGAAGCAGGGTTCACGCGGCATGCGTTCGAGGAGCTCGTCCCGGTGCTTGCGGACGAGGCGCTCTGGCTCTTCGTGCGCGTCGATGCTGAAGATCACGACGCCTTCACGGAGTCCACGAGCGATCTGCTCTTGCAGCTCGAGACGTTTGACCAGGTGCCGGTATGCGTTCTTACGCTTCTAGACGATCACGCCGGAGCCGCGCGCCGGACATACCTAAACCCGGCACCATCGGCGGACGGACCAATCCTCGAGACGTTGAGCCGCGATTTCAAAGCCACCGTGATGATCCTCGACCACGCCCAGCGGCTTCTTCGCGCGTATCGACTCGAGGCTCCTCGGACGGCCAACGCGAAGATGATGCTCGAACACACGGCGCTCGAGCCGGCTTGCTCCAAAGAGCGCTGGATCGCAGCGGTCGAGGCTTGCCGCGCGTCGTCTCCGTCCACGCTCGTCGACGCGCATCCTTTCTTCTTGCAGGACGAAGCTAGGAGCGCTGCGAAGGCGCTCGAGCAGCTTCGTGAGCTCGAGGATTGGAGCTCGCCTCATCGACTTGAAAAGGCACTTCTCGGGCTCAGCGTGCCACTGACCGTCCTCGAGTTGTCCCGTCGCCGAATCCTTGCCGACGCCCTGCGCTTCGGGCTCGCGATGTCCGACAGCCTAGTGGTTCAGGCCGTGCGCTTCGGTCTTGCCCTGGATGCGAAGTGCCTCGTCCGGGGGCTTCAGCAGCGATTCGAGGAAATGGTGTCCTCGACGTCCGGACACGGTCTCGATGAGCAGGCCATACTTGAGAACGAGGCTGCCCTGGAGCGCCTTTCGGCCATGCACGGTACTTCGACCGGGCCTCGGCTTTCGTGTAGCATTAAGCTTTCAAGGTAAGCGGCGAATCCATCATGCGGCTCGGCATATTCAGCGACGTACACGCAAACATTGAGGCCATGAGCGCTGTCATGGATGCGTACTCCAGCGAGGAAATCGACGCCTACTATTGTCTAGGCGACGTGGTTGGGTACGGCGGGAGCCCGAACGAGTGCTCGGACATCGTCCGCGAGGTCGCCGAGGTCACGATTCTCGGCAACCACGATGCCGCGGTCGCGGGCCGAATGGACTACTCCTACTACTACGAGGCGGCGCGCGAGGCACTCGACCTCCATGCGCGCGAGCTCACCCCTGAGAACATGGCTTGGTTGAAAGGCCTTCCCTACAAGCACTGTCTCGACGACGTCGGGGTGCATTGCTGTCACGGCTCTCCTGTTCGGCTCGAAGAGTTCGAGTACATCTTCGCTCCCGATCAAGCCGCAGAGTGCTTGCCCATCTGGGACGAGCTCGGCCACATCACGCTCATCGGGCACTCCCACCTCTGCAAGGTGTTTGCGCTTCGCCCCGGGCACGTCGAAGAGTTGCCGCCGGAGAACTTCGTTCTCGAGGATGGCATCAAGTACATCGTCAGCGTTGGTTCGGTTGGCCAGCCACGCGACTACGACAACCGCGCAAGCTATACCGTCTACGATAGCGACACCCGCGAGTTTCAGTTCAAGCGCATCGAGTACGACATCGAAAGCGCCGCCTCGAAGATTTTCAGCGCCAAGCTCGAGCGAAATTTCGGGCAACGGCTCTTCATCGGCGTCTAGCGCAAGAGCCCATGCCAAATCGGTTTTCCGTCTGCGGGCGCGTCGAGCGCTGGTGTCTGCATGGTTCCAAGCGAGCACATATAGGCTCCGAGTTCGTCTCGGCGGGCTAGCACATCGCCCAAGCGATCTCGGGATGCTTCGTCGACCCCGACGCATTTGAGCGCCGGGCCTAGGGGCGAGAGCGCTTCGACTGCCGCCTCCGGCCCATCGACGCCCACGACGCTCACGTTCCGGTAGCCTGGGCTCCAGCGCACGTCAGGACCGCCGACCGCCGCGATCGCGAAGGTGTCGCCTCGAACGAGGGTGCCAGCCACTTCGGCGAGCCCTCTCCACTGGGCCTGTGCGGCACCAACCTCGATGGGAAGTGGACCTCGCGGAAGTCGCTCTTCCATCGCTGCCAGACCAAGGGCCCCGAGCTGTGTGGCGAAACTCTCGGCGGACACCGCGCGTTCGTCGACGTACACGATCTGCGGCGACAAGCAGCCGCGCTGATCGTACGCACAGATATCGAGTGCCAGGCTCTCGAGCGTTCCAGCGACGTGGTACGAGGAAAGCGCGTCCGGGCCGCAGTAGGCTGCGCTGACTCCGTGGCCGTGTGCGATCAAAGGGAGCTCGGGGTGCCGCTCACGAATCGCGGACACGGTCTCGTCGCTCCCGTACACCGCCACGGTATCGGCTGCGTCCACGAACGCCTCCTCGAGAGGCTCGTCGGCGCCCGAGAAGAACACCAAGCCGAGCGCGGCACCGAGGTCCGGGTCAGTCTCACACAGCGCGTCCACGAGCATCGCTGGAAATAGGCGGTCGCGGGAGGAGGCCTTTGCCAGGACCGGGACGCCGAGCAGAAGCGGCACCAGGATGCCGCGGACCGATGCCGTGAACAGGTTGCCTGCCAGAACGAGTGACAGCAGCCCCACCGGGGACTCGCCTCGGACCGTTGCCTCATCGTGGAGCGCTCGAAGGCCTCGGGTGTCGACTGTGGCGAGCGTCGTTCGGGCGCCCCACTCGACCATCGCTGGGGAGAGACCCGTTGCACTCGCCAGCGACTGGCGCGCCTCGAGCGAACTCTTGGTAAGTCGCGCCGCGGCGCTCACGAGCCAAGCGATGCGTGTATCGAGCGCTGTGGCTTTGAGCTGCTTTCCGGCGCGTCGTACCGCCGCCGCCTGCTCGCGGATCCTCGATGCGCTCTCACTCATGGCGGCCGAGCGCCTGGTCTGCGGCGAGCGAGCAGCCTCGCGGGACCGCACCCCGCGTGCGACCGAGCACCACGATTCCGTCCTCCGAGCGGCGCGCGAGATCGGCGGTCTGAATGCAACACACGGAGTCCAGGTTCGCGCAGTCGTCCAGCCGAAGCAGGCCGACCTGGTCGCCTTCCACGGGTTCGAGCGAGTCCGGATCGACGGGGGTTGCTCGCATCCATGGCGGGACCCACAAGCGCCGCACGCCAGAAGAACCATAGATCGCGTCTCGCAACGTAGTCTCGTACATCTGGGAGCTCAGCTCGGTCGCTCCGAACTCGTTGATGATGAGCGGCTCCTCGATTCCGTAGCGCTTTCCGATCGCAGCAAGGAGTATATCGGCATCCACCTCTCGCGAGCGTCCCTTGTAGCCACCCGTCTGCATCACGCGGCTTCCGGCAGGAAGGGAAAAGCGCCGGCCTCCGAGACCGTCTTCGGCGTGGACGAACGCGAACGAGGTACCGAGCAGGGCCACCGGTTGCCCGGAGGTCTCGGCGTCACGCAGGGTCTTCGAAAGGGCATCGAGGTCCAGCGCGCCGTCGCGCCATACCCATGCCGAGCTCGACCCGAACCAATCGGAAAAGCGCGCGAGCATGTAGTCGAGCGAAGAGCCCGGCACCTCGTCCTCGTGAGGGGCCAGCAAGACCAGCGCCATTTTCTCCACGTCAGGAAACAACATGTACCGCGCGGCGGTACGAGCCGCCTGGTCGTAGAGCGAGAGGTCTTGGTACGAATGGACGCTTCGCTCCGTCGATGTGGTGCCCGAACTAACGAAGACGCGCACATCGTCTGGCTCTGGATGGCCCGCGATTCGTCGAAACCGGAACACATCGGTCGGCAACGCAGGCGGCCAAGCGCCGCGTCGTTCAAGCCGCCCGTACTCCGGGATTCGTTCGGCCTGCCATGCGGCGAGATCCTCGATCAGCGCGTCGCGTGTTGCGGAATCGACGAGCTGTCCGGCTTCGAACCGGCCGATCATGGCCGCGATACGCCGAGCGAAGGCCTCCCGCTCGCTCATCGCGTCCCCATCGCTTCGGCGAATGCGGCGATGAAACCCTGCACTTGGGCGTTCGTGATTGTGACGCTTGGTGCGAGCTGGATGACGTCTGCACGCGGACCCGCCGGCAAGACGAGGTATCCACGCTCGAGCAGCGCGCGTGTCACCCCGAGCGCGCGGGCGTCGCCGTCGAGCTGTACACCCAGCATCAAACCCGCCTGACGCACCTCGCGCACACCATGAAGTTTTGCCGCGACCAGCGCCCCTCCGAGAAATTCACCGCGCTCCACAGCGCGAGCGAGCAGCGCGTGTTCTTCGATTAGGGCGAGCGTTGCCAATGCGGCGGCGGCGCCCAAAGGGTCGCCGTAGAAGGTCCCGGTGTGGATCGCTTCTCGGTCGGGGTCACCCCAGGCCTGCATCACCTCTTCTCGGCCAAGGCACGCGCTGATCGGAAGCCCTCCACCGAGGGCTTTGCCCGCGCAGATCAAATCCGGCTCCGCTCCGTCAGCCACCGAACGCCACCATGTGCCGCAGCGCCCAACGCCCGTGAAGATCTCGTCGACGATCAAGATCGCTTCTCGCTCGTGGCAAAGTGCGCCGAGCGCCGCAACGAATCCAGGGGGCGGGATCCGGACGCCTGCCCGTCCCTGGATCGGTTCGACGATCACGGCGCCCACCGAGCTCCAATCGAGCTCCTCCAATGGGGCGAGAGCCGACGAGGCGTCATCGTGCTCGCATGGCCACGGAGCAAACGATACATCCGGCTGGAGCTGAGAGCGGAATGGCGCTCGAAAGCGCTCGGCGTATCCCGATACCGCAAGCGGCCCGTACGTCAGTCCGTGGTAGCTGCCTTCGAAGGCGATGACTCCGGTCTTGCCCGTCGCCAATACCGCAGTCTTGAGCGCGGAGGTCACCGCGTCTGCTCCGCTGAGAGAGAGCATCGCGCGTGCTTTCGGCCAGGGCGACAAGGCGCAAAGACGTTCGAGCAGCTCGATCTTCACGTCAGAGGGGTGCAAATCACCTAGGGCGTGGAGCAGGCGTTCGGTCTGCCGTTTGACCGCGTCGACCACTTCGGGACGCCGATGGCCGACGAACGCGACCCCGAACCCGGACGTCAGGTCCACGTAGCGATTGCCATCGACGTCGACGACGTTGGCGCCCTCGGCGTGCGTCCAGACGATGGGATCGTGACTCGCTCCAGTCCGCTCCTCTCGACGCTTGCGCCGAGTCGTGAGGGCAGGGCACTCGCTCGCCGCCAAGCGCTCAATCCATGCGCGGCCCGCGGCCGAAGGGATGGGTGTGCTGATGTCTGGAAGCGCGTTGCCGTCCGTCACGCGCGTGTCTTAGCACGAGCGCCCCTCCGGCGTTGGCTATGCTGCCTAGGCCTTGGGCTTCCAGGGGTAGAACACGAACGCGCTCTCCCGAGCCTTGCGAAGCAGGTCGTGACCGTCGATCAGCAACACGTCGATCTCGACGGCATGCTGGCGCGCGGCTTCGCACAGCTCTTTGATGATCGCCGTGACGTTGTCGCGATAGTTGTCTGCAATGCGCAGGCCGATGGCTGGGCTCGCCTCTCCCGCCGGACGGGCGACCTGGCAGTAGGAAGCCCACTCGACCTCGAAGTAGCTGCGCAACACGCTCCCAAGCGTTTCGAGCAGCGCCTCGTCGGGCGGCTCGTGCATTTCCACCAACCTGATTCCATCGCCGATCGACGGCACAGGCACGCGTGCTGCCGGCGGAGAAGGCGGCGTCACGGTCTTCGCTTCGGGCGCCTCAGCCGGGGCATCCTTTTGAGGCGGCTCTGGCTCGACGCCGCCCGCACCGATCGGACCGACCGCGGGCAGCTTCAACTTGCCAGGCTGAAGCGTCGGAAGCGGTTGGGCAGCGGGTGCCGTGGGCGCTTCGGAATTCAGCTTCGGCCCGGAGGAGGTCTCTGGCGGCAAAGAATCCAGCGTCTCTTCAACCTCCCCGCTGACGATCATCGAGGCCGTGATCCCGGGCGTCATCGAGGGCGGGATCACGCTCGCCGCGCCATAGGTGCCACGGTCGCCGAGTTGTGCCTTGTCGTTGCTGACCTCTTCGATCGTTGCGCCTGGAGGCTCACTCCTGGGCTTGTGTGCCGGACGTGAGCTCTTGCGCTGTCGTTTCGGTGGGCCTTGATTGGGCAGCGCGGCTCGCGGCTGAGTCGGCGGCTCACTGTCGTACGGAATCTCATGTGGCTTTGTGGGCAGGTCGCTCAGGCGATCGAGCTTCTCTGCTTTGCTCGGAGCCATGCTGTACATGGTCGAGATCTGCTCGCGCGGCTTCTCGACTGGAGGAGGAAACGAGCTTTTCGGCGCGGCCTTCTCGCTTGGCGCTGGGGGCCGCGACGTGCGGAACGGTCCCGTGCTGTCCATCTCGCGCAGTATCGACTTGAGCTCTGCGCGCTCGTACTCGAGCGAATGATCGCTGCCGATGTCGACCACCACGAACGCGTACTCGCGCGTCCATGCGTGTCGCAGAATGTCTCCGCCGATCGCCCGGTGCGATGACACCGTGCCGTCTGCTTCGAGCCAGCCGAACTGCTCCGCCGTCGCGTGCAGCTTTTCCTCGGAGCTGAAGACGGCCAAGGCCTCCTCGCCGTCTGCGTTGATCAGTGTCCGAAAGCCTTCCGCCCGAGGCTCCCACGTCGCGAGCCAGATCGGCCGAAGCGAGAGCGCTTCGAGGGCTTCCACCTTCGCGTCTGGTCCATGGGCGCCCTCCTGCAGAAGCACGAGGAACGAATCGGCACCACGATCATCCACTGGGCTTGCCATCCCGAATCACACCATCCAGCATTCATTGTAATCCTGAAGGCCTACGGGAATGCAAGTTTTCTATGAACCTTGACACCTCTCTTGCGACGGCTAGGCTCCGCGCCTGTTTTCCGCCCAGATAGCTCAGTTGGTAGAGCAGTGGACTGAAAATCCTCGTGTCCCTGGTTCGATTCCAGGTCTGGGCACCTAGGCTGGCCGGCGCCGCCTCCTCCTCAGGAGGACGAAGAGCGCCAGGCTGGCCCAGGCGCTGAAGTGCGACCTCGGCGACACCACCCCACACCCGCAGCCGGGCGATGCCACGGTCGCGTTGTGCGCGGCAAGCGCCTGGTCGATCTGCTGAGCGTTGTCTTTGACGACGGTCCCGGGTCCGCTCGTCGTGAGGGCCAGCACGCGAGCGTTGGCCGGTGGAGCGTCCTCCGTGCCGACGTCGAACGGCCACGGATCGCCCGGATTCAGTCGAACCACCCTCCCGTCTTCGAGCTCGAAGCGGGAAGGCGCATCTTCACGATACACGCTCCGATGGCATTCGATCACACGTCGAGCCGTGTGAACATTCGAGACATTCGGCAGATCTGGATTGAAATCGAACAAAGGGTCGAGATCCATCTCCGGTGCCGAGAGCGTCGTGTAGAGACGCGTCACGTACGGCCGCGAAACGATCAGTTCTTGAGTTGCGATCATTGGTTCGATGACATCTCCCGCGAGATCTTCGATGAATGCTTCGATGTCGACGTTCCCGACCTCTTCGCGGAAGCACGAGGGGCAGGACAGAAACGAATCCGTGTCGACTTCGGCTGGCAGGTGCTGCTGCAGCACTGCGCGATAGCCATCCCACCCGCCGAAGCTCCACCTGCTTCGTTCTAGCAAGTCCGATGCGTTCAACCCATCAACGCTGGAACGAAGGGCCTCCCAGTCGTCCACTTCGAACGAGGCGACGACCACCTCCTCGTAGTCTTCGCTCGGTCCCGCTCGCTCTGCGACGAAGCCCTGACCGCCAGCCTGGTCGGCCGCCGCGATCACGACCTGATTGTAGTTTTGTGCTCCATTGAGCCAGTTGATCAAGACCTGATTCAGCTCGAGCGCCTTGTAGTTCACGGGCACCGCGCGAGTCTCGCCAAGCACCCAGACCATCACCCCCATGTCCTCGTTCGCGGCCACAGCGGTTGGGCGGATCGGAATCATCGGACGCTCCGAGTCGTAGGTGATCCAGATCGGTCGAATCGTACCCGTGTCGTTGCCCTTGCTAAGTCGGAACGCGAGGAGGTTCATCCCGTCCTGCATGTAGCCACCGAGCAGGTCCGCGATGTCGTCCGGGTCGCCTCCCGGAGGCACGACGTCGTAGCCTTCATTCGTCAGCCATTGCACCACGACCTCCCCAACCTTCGGGTAACTCGCGTCCGGTTGGATGACGACGTAATCGTACGGTCCCACCGTGCCCGAGGCGAGAATGTCCACACCATCTCCTCGACCGCCCGCGCCACCGGCTCCCGCACTGCCGCCTGCAGCCGGCCCGGAGGCGGCGGCGTCGTTGCTCCCGCGCCTTCGCTTGCAGCTGCCCTCGACCACCGTCGTGAAGCTGTACTGTGGATTGCTTGCTCGCTGGATTCGGGTGAATGCCAGGTCGGAAGAGACGTTCACGCTTGGAACGCCCGGGACGGGGAGCACCCAGGCGAACTCCTCGGAGGGGCCCTCGTACTGGATCTGCACAACCGCCGTCACGGTGCCGTCCGCGTTCTTCGCGAACAGGATCCGTTCCGCGGCCTGGTTCACAGGCGCGGAGGCGGAACAGAAGAGCGCGCCGCAGGCGTGGGCGGGCCCGCTCGGCAAGGCCACAAAGAGAAGCAGGGCGGACCCGAAGGCCAAGGCAAGGCGAAACCGCGACATCACTGACATCCTTTCGAGGCCTCGGCGCACTCTGACACAGCGATCGCGCGGACCTGCCAAGGGTAGAGCAAGCGTCGTGCCAGCCGAGTGGGCCGGCGCCGCTCAGGGTCGGTGGCCGAGGGTCGAAGCGGTATTCGCGAGCGGCACGTCGGCTCCGTTCCGCAGGGCGAGGTAGAGAGCACCCACGAGAAGCGTCACGAACGGCCCTCCGAACAAGAGGCCGATGCCACAGAGCATCGCCGAACCGGTCCAGATCAGGACCGCGATCAGGCCGACCCCGATGATACGAAGCCGCTTGCCCCGAGCGATGCGCCAGGAAATGAGGATCGACTCGACGGGTCCGACGTCGTCGTTGAATGCGAGCTCGATCTGCATGAACGCGATCCCCGCGACGATGTAGACGTAGAGGGGAAGCAAGATTCCAAATGCGATCAGCAGCGGCATCCCGGCCTTGTCCGTGATCTCATCCATCGGCGTCGAGCGATCGACCGGCCCAACGAACGCGAGGAACACGATCAATAGTATGGGTGCCACGATCATCACGATGCCCGCGAAGATGGTCAGCGCCTGAAGCACGTATTTCCAGATCTTCGAGAGCTGGCTGAACAAGATGCCGAGGGTGACCGGCTGGCCATGGAGCCCGCGCATCGCCATCGCCCACAGGCCCAAGGTGAAGATGGCACCGAGCACGAGCTGAACGACTTGAAGGAGGCCCTGGACGAACCAGTCGATCATTTGGAACGCGCCGCCAGTGCCGGACTCCTGAAACGCGCCAAAGATGCCCCAGACAAATCCAAGCACCGTCGGCACCCCCATGCCGATGAGCCCATAGAGGAGCATCGCGAGCACCCAGGCGCCAAGGTCGCGGGACCATGCATCCGAAGCCCGAGAGAGCAGATCCGTCAGCGTGAAGCTGTCGCGACGCAGGTCGAAACCGGGAGTGGTCGGTCGTGGTTCGAAGGTCGCGAGCGCGGGCTCGTGCGGGTCGTAGGGCGGCTCCATTGGACCGGAAATTAGCACCCAAGCCGGTCACCGAGAAGAAACCGCCGGGCGGGCGGCAGCGCCCAGTATCCAGCCGGGCGATTTCGATGATAGGCTGCCCGCCATGAAATCCCGTTTATCGATCGTTTGTTCCTTGGTCTTGGCCTCCGCGCTCGTCGGCTGCGGAAGCGACAGCGCCAGCGGCACGGGTGGCACTGCTGGCAACGCCGGCGGCGGCGGAAGCGCGGGCACGGCAGGCGGCGGCGGCACGGCAGGCGGCGGCGGCTCCGCTTTCGAGCCTCCCGAGTTTGGCGCTTGGGTGAAATACGAACCCGAAGGCGCCGTGTGCAGCGACGGAAGTCAGTACGCCTTCTACGTCGACTTCTCTGAGACGTCCGACAACGTGGTCATCTTCTTCATGGGCGGCGGCGGATGCTGGGACTACGACAGCTGCGTGAGCGGCGGAGCTCGCGGCGCGGCCAATCCGAATGGGCTGCCCGATGACTATGCCAATGCGCACACGCAGATCGCCGGTCTCGACATCAACGTGAACCAGGTCTACCCGCTGATGAACGACGACCCGGCGGTGAGTCCGATGGCCGACTGGAACAAGGTCTTCGTTCCATACTGCACAGGGGACGTGTACGCGGGCTCCATCACGAACACCTACGAAGATCCGGACGGCGTCGAGCCCGCCGAGACCTTCGCACATCAGGGCCACACGAACGTGGTCAAGATGACCGAGATGTTGAACGAGATGTTCGCGACGGTGCCGAAGATGTTCGTCGGCGGTTGCAGCGCTGGCGGCGCGGGAGCGATCGTCAACTACTACTTCCTGCGCACCGGCATCGAGGGTGTCGAGCGAGGTTACCTTCTCGACGACTCGGGGCCGATCTACCCGAGCCTCGAGCCGACATCGCGCTCGACTCTGCTTCATGAAGAGGTGCGGGAAGTCTGGGACGCCGCCAGCCTCATCGCCAAGGCGCCCGAGCCCGAGCTACTGAACAATGATTTCGGCGCGCTGAGCCGAGTGCTCGCGGACGAGTTCCCGCAGGACCGTCTCGCAACCACGATGTTCCGGCTCGACTACAACTTCTCGCTCTATTCCTACGAGCGCTTCTGGACCCGCGAGAACCCCGAAGCCCTCAACCCGATCGTGCCCTATGCGCTCGATTCCGGGGTCGGCCTCGACCAGAACGTCTCGCTCGATCGAGCCGCCGTTCACCAGCTTTGGTGGGACGACATCTCGCTCCTTCAGAGTCAGTACGACGGGAAGGACAACCTCGGCTACTACCTGCCGTTCTACCGAACGACCAACAGCAGCCATTGTGTCACGGTGCCGGGTTTCGAGGAGGTGAGCCTCGTCGAAGCGCTCAATCTCTTCCAGAACGACTTCGCAACGCTCGCCTGGCTCGGGAGCGAGATCGGCGAGATGAATCTGCGGGACTACGTCGACCACATGCTGAACGACGAGGAGCCGCTGCAGAGCTACATCGAGGAAGACGGCGAAGGGCCGTTCGTGCCGTGCACGCCCGACTCGTTCAATGAAGCGGAGTGCGAGGCGGCGGTGAACCCTCCGGAGTGATCCGGAAGACTCAGTTCCAGCGAAACCCCTCCATCGTCTGCTTGGCGGTGTAGCGGGGTTCGAAACCCGTGGCTTCCACGAAGGCGCCGTTGTCGATGACGATGGGGTACTTCACGTGCGCGATGGCGCTCGGAGGAAGGTAGGGAAAGCCAAAGCGTCCGACCAGCGCAGGGTAGACGGGCTCGGGAATGCGAACGGCCCGCTTGCCGGTCGCTTGGCAGACTGTCGACAGAGGAACGGGCGGTGGCCCCGAGACGTTGAACACGCCGCGAAGCTGATTCTCCACTGCGAGCGTGATCGCCTCCTCGGCGTCCCATTCGTGCATGAGCTGGTAAAGCGGGTCGAAGCCGAGCACGAGTGGCACCTTGTCTTTCGACAGGAAGCCGGCGAGCGTGCCGCCACGGCTTGGCCCGAGGAAGTAGCAGAGGCGAAGCACCGCCGTGTTGAGCTCGGGCCAACGCCAGAGCGCGCTCCCGGCATAGAGGTCGGCCGCGACCAGGTCAGCGAGCTCCTTGAAGGCTGCGCCGGCCAGCGGCGGTTCGTCCTCGGTGTGATAGAGGGGCGAGTCCGGCGTGGCGCCGTAGACCGTGTGGCGCCCGACGAACACCGCCTGCTTCACACCATACTCATGGCAGTACTCGAAGAGCTTTCGAGTGCCGCCGAGGTTGATGCGGTAGCGTTCCTCGGTTTCCGTAGTGAAGTGCGTGACCGTTGCCATGTGTACCAGGGCGTCTGGCTTCGAGATTCGGAACACGTCTTCCGCCGGGCGCTTTCGGATGTCGGCTTGATGCATCTCGACGCCGTCGGGCACGTCGGGCCACGGGCGTCGATCGATACCGATGACCTTGTGGCCGCGGCGGGTGAGGCGATACGCAACGCCGCGCGCCAAGGTGCCACTGATGCCGGTGATCAGGATCTTCACGGCGTCTTCTCCTCTCGGGGGCCGGGCATACGTTCGAACATGAACGATTGCGGACGAGCGTCGAGGCCCACGCTAATCAAGCGCTCCATGGAGTGTCGCACGTCGTCGACGTACTGCTGAATCACGTGGTCAGGCTCGGAGCCGTCCCCGTCGAAGTGCATCGGCTCGCCGTAATACACCTGGCATGCGACCGGAAGCGGAAAGAGGACGAGTTGTGGCGCGATCGGCACGAACGGACCCTTTACGAGCTTCGCCAGCCACTTCACGTGGTAGAGCTGCGGGAACGATTCCTCACCGCCGATGAACGCACAGGGGATCACTGGAGCTTTCATCTTCAGCGCCAGCCGGATGAAGCCTGTACCGAAGCGGAGAAGCTTGTATCGGTCCTTGTAGAGCTTGCCCGCGCCGCGCGCGCCCTCGGGGAACACGAGCAATAGTCGCTCGTCCCGCAGTAGCTGCTCGGCGTGCTCGGGGAGCCCCGTGAGATGCCCAAGCTGCCGAAGCAGCGGCCGCGCGAAGGGAGAACGGGTGAGGAAGTACTCGGCCATCCCCTGGCCAAGTCGCGGCGCCTCGTCATTCAACATCAGCGAGGTGAGAATCATCGCCGCGTCAGCGCCGAGGCCACCCGAGTGATTCGAGATGATCAGCCCGCGGCCCTCGGCTGGGACGTTCTCGAGACCGAATGCCGTCACCTTGAGGTAACGGCGGTACATCTGCGCCGATGGCGAGTAGGCGCGAATCAGCGCCTTCTTCGACAAACCGAAGCGATCGAAACCGTAGTCGTCGAACTCGATTGGAAGGCGGTCCACGTTCCGCCGGACTTGTGCATCATCGAATAACGACATGGGCCGGTGCGCGCTAGGCCCCGTGAAATAGCTCAGCTTGGCCCCCAAAGCGAGCAAGATACTCCCGCATCCGGAGCTTCCGGAGCGTGTTGGCCGAGCTCATGTACCGGATCTTCCCGAAGATTGGGCGTTCTGGGCCCCAGGCTCGGTCGTAGCGGCCAAGCACCCAGAAGATACCCGAGTAGCTATTTGGGTCACGACCGTCGACGGCATACTTGTTGTTGAGCTCGATCATGATGGCGAGCGCGTCTCTCGCTGTCGGCGTCCACTCGAGGATGCGCTTGCCCCAGAGCATCCGAAGGTAGTTGTGCATCCGTCCGGTCTCGGTCAGCTCGGTTTGGGCCGCGTTCCAGACCTGGTCCTCGGTTTCGGCACGTTCGAGCTGCTCCAGCGTGTAGAGGTACGGACGCGGGTCACTCTCGTGCTCTTCGAGGGTCTTCCGCGCCCACGCCGGGAGTGACTCGTACTTGTCGAAGTCAGGGTCGAGGGCGCACATGTTGAAACCGACCTCACGCCAGGTGATGAGCTCGTCGAGGAATGACTCGGCGTTCCCGCTCATCCCCCACCAACCTTCGCGCGCGCCATTTACCTTTTCGGCGAGTTGCTCGGGCGACCAGCCTTCGTTGGCGGCGACTTCGTGAAAGACTTGGTGCGCGGACACGTGGCCGAAATGGAGCCAGGGGGAGAGACCGCTGCTGCTCCCGTCGTCGGGGTGATTGCGGTCTTCGCCGTAGCGGCTGAAGGCTCCATCGAGGAAGTCGTGCATCTGCTGTTCGCCCGCGATGAAGCCGCCTTCGAAATCGACCGCTGCGACGTTGTGATCGATCGGTAGCGAGGCCAGGGTCTCTCCGCGCAGGGCTTCGGCCGACGCCAGCGGCCACGACTCAATCGCTTGGTGGACCGTTTCGCTGAACGATTCGGAAATCTCCGGCAGGTCCTCGATCGGATCCTCGAGCGGCATGTCCCCGAGGTGAGCGGGGAGCGTCTTTTGGAGAAACCGCCGGAAGTCGAATGCTCGGCTGTAGGTCTTCTCGGCGACCCTCATCGGGAGCAGGCCGTTTCCATCGACTAGCTCGAGGCGCGTGTCGAGCTTCTTCGCCGCAGCGTCGTGCATCTTGGGGATGAAAAAGCTCGGGTAATCGTCGCTCACCACGAGACAGGCACGCTTCGCCAGCGCAGCGAGCAGACCGCGCCCAGCGCCGTGCTCCGGTTCGACGTACGGCAGGTAGACCAGGTTCTTGCTTTCGAAGTAGCCCGCGTGTGCGCGCATGCCGTCGAGCACGAAACGGTGCAGTCGATCGCTTGCCCAGGGGTAGCCCACCCGCAGCGCCTCGAGGATCACCAGAGGCTTGCCGAGCTTCTGCGCGCAGGCCGCGGCGTGTTGCAGGGCGAAGTTCCAGCGCGGTCGCCGGAACGCGACCATCCAATAGAGCAGGTAGTCGCCGTCGGTGACATCGACATCGTTGGCCGCGCGGACCCGGATCGGAGGGATCGGAAGCATGCTCACCACCCCTGGGGCCCAGATTGCCGACTGTCTACCGGGGCGAGCTCCGCGGAGCCGGCCTCGCTGATCCGGGACTCTTGCGTTTCGGCACCCGCTCGAAGAACAGCCCCGCCGACAGCGAACAGAATACGAAAAACGTAATGATTACAGTGCATGCTTGTCGAAAGGCTACGATTTCGTGCGCGCGCAACAATTAACGAGGAGCTTCTTGGTTCGAAAGCGCAAGACCTGTAATAATGTAAAAATGCAGTTTCAAAGGAATGCCCTGTTTTCGCTAGTCCTTGGTGCGCTCTCCTTCATTGTCGCTTGCAGCGGCAACTCGACCGGGGATCCGTTCAACGGCGGCGGAGGCTCTGGAATCGGCGGCGCGGCGGGGATGGCCGGATCCAATGGTGGCGGCGGCACTAGCGCGAGCGGCGGTAGCTCGGGCGTAGCGGGCACCGGAGGAAGTGCGAGCGGCGAGTGCTTCCCGGTGCTTTGTCCGGATGGCAATCCGTACGGATGCGGGGACTGCGTGGATAACGATGACGACGGCCTCACCGACGACAAGGATCCTGAATGCCTTGGGCCCTGTGACGATACGGAGGGCCCCGTGCTTCTCACTGGAACGCCAGGCGAGACCGGCAACCAGTGCGGCGCTGACTGCTACTTTGACCGTGGCAACGGATCGGGCTCGGGCGAATGTCAGTGGCATCGGGAATGCGACCCGCTCGATCCAAAAGACGGTTGCTCCTATCCGCCATCGCCGAGTGTCGAGCAGAACATCTGCTCCGCGGAGCAACCTCTCGGCTGCGAAGACAGTTGCGGCGTACTGACGCCCAACGGCTGCGATTGCTTCGGCTGCTGTACGTTCCCCGAGCTTGATGGCGACTATGTCTTCCTCGGCTCGTTCACGGGGAACGAGGGGACCTGTACGCTCGATGACTTGCAGAACCCCGAGCTGTGCCGGCCGTGTACGCCCGCGGGCAATTGCTTGAACGAATGCGGACGCTGCGAGCTCTGCCTTGGCAAGACGGAATTGCCGCTAGATTGCTTCCCCGGCACCGGTGGCGCGGGCGGCGCTGCAGGCACGGGCGGTGCGGGTGGCACGGGCGCTGACCTCCGATGCGCCGAAGGTGTTCAGGCCTGTGGCCTTCCAGGGGACCCAGCTTGCCCGGCCGGCGGATTCTGCCTGACCGGCTGCTGCATCCTCGTGCAGTAAAGGGTTAACCGAGGATGTCGGCGACGCGATTCACGTCGTCTGGGTCCGAGGTCGTCGGCACGAGGAGTACATCGTCGGCACCGGCGTCTTTGGCCTGCTGAAGGGCGTCCTTGAGGGCCTGCGGCGTCGTTGCAATGCAGATCTGTTTCACGTTCGTCCGGGCAATCGGTGCCATGAAGTTCAAATAGCGCTCGAGGTAGGCATCGAGCTGCTCTCGGGCGTTCGGGCCGAGCGCGTACCAAAAGCCTGTGCCGAGCCACGGCGCCGGCTTGTCACGCTCCTTCCAAGCGCGGCGTGCGGCGCCGAACTGGAGCTCCATCTCGGCAGCAGAAGGGCCGAAGCTGAAGCCGCAAAGGCCGTCTGCCCACTTCGACGCAGCTTCGATCGACTCCACCATGAGTGAGCCGGCGAGCAACTTCGGGCCGCCTTGCTGAACTGGCGCAGGACCGACTGGCAGCGCTCCTTCCACGACCGGCTCGCCGTTCCAGACGCTTCTCATCTGCGCGACGGCCTTCGCGAGTCGGGTGAGTCGGTGCCCGAGCGGCGCATCGACGGAGGCATAGTCTTGCTCGCGGCCGCCCACACCAAGGCCGGCCACGAAGCGGCCTCCCGACAAAACGTCGATGGTCGCGAGTTGTTTCGCCAGCATCACCGGGTGATGAAGCATCGGGACGAAGACGCCGCTCACGATCTTCACGCGTTTGGTGAGCGCGGACGCCGCAGCGAGTGCGGCGGTCATGTCCGGGTTGTAGAACGAGATGCGCTCCCCCGCGGCGAGGCTCGCATACGGGCCTCCATCGATGCGCTCGCACCAGGCGAGGAAGGTGTCTCTGTCGAGGCCCGGCGCCATCACCGGTAGGTTCATCCCGATTTCCATGTGCTCCTCTTTAGCTCCGAAAGTACGCTTTGCATCTCCCGGCGTTGGCGTTTAGGACTAGCCACCTCGGGCCGCCCAGACGGCGTGACCGGCGGAGGATACACCATGCGAAACCCAAAGGATTTCTTCAAACCCATGGCCATCGGGGCGCCGGATCCCGTCCGCGAGGTTCCCTTTCGACCTTCGCGGATGATCCACTTCTTCGACCCGAGCAATCCCAAGATGGCTGCCAAGGCGCCGAGCATCGCCGAGAAGTGTGATGTCCTGCTCGGGAACCTCGAGGATGCGATTCAGGCCGACAAGAAGGTCGAAGCCCGCGAAGGCTTCGTGAAGATCGCCAAGGAGAACGACTTTGGTGATTGCCAGCTCTGGACTCGGGTCAACAGCCTCGACAGCCCCTGGTTTCTCGACGACATGACTCAGATTGTCGGAGAGGTCGGCAACAAGGTCGACGTCATCATGGTTCCGAAGGTCGAAGGTCCCTGGGATATCCACTACGTCGATCGCCTCCTCGCGCAGCTCGAAGCGCGCGGCGATGTGAAGCGACCGATTCTCGTGCACGCGATTTTGGAAACGGCGCTCGGAGTGGCCAACGTCGAGGAGATCGCCTGCGCGAGTCCCCGCATGCAGGGCTTGAGTCTCGGCCCGGCCGACCTCGCCGCGTCGCGGCGGATGAAGACCACGCGCGTGGGCGGCGGTCACCCGGGGTATCTCGTTCGCGCGGATCCGAACCCGGACGACGCGGAAGCGCCGCGCGCCACAGCCCAGCAAGACCTCTGGCACTACACGATCGCGCGCATGGTCGACGCCTGTGTCGCCAATGGCATCTTCGCGTACTACGGGCCTTTCGGAGATATCCGCGACACGTTGGCCTGCGAAGACCAGTTCCGTAACGCCTTCCTGCTCGGATGCGTTGGCGCTTGGTCGCTCCATCCCGTGCAAATCGACATCGCAAAGAAGGTGTTCAGCCCGCCGGTGGACGAAGTGCTCTGGGCCAAGAAGGTCATCGAGGAGATGGGCGACGGGACCGGCGCGGTCATGATCGACGGCAAGATGCAGGACGATGCGACCGTGAAGCAGTGCAAAGTGATGGTCGAGCTTGCCCGAATGCTCGCCGAGAAGGATGCCGACCTCAAGGCGGCCTACCAGTTCTGAGAGGTGATTTCATGAGCACGAAGCATCGTCCCCGACGCAGTATGCTGTACATGCCCGGCTCGAACGCCCGGGCTCTCGAGAAGGGTCGCGGCCTCGACGCCGATGCGCTGATCCTCGACTTGGAGGACGCGGTCGCGCCCGAGGCCAAGCAAATCGCGCGCGAGCAGGTCGTGGCAGCCGTGAAAGAGGGCGGGTACGGCCATCGCGAGATCCTCGTTCGCGTCAATGGTCTCGCCACGCCCTGGGGCTACGACGATCTCGTTGCGGCCGCACAGTCGGGAGCGGACGCCGTCCTTCTTCCGAAGGTCGACAGCGCCGACATGGTGCGCCAGGCCGAGGCCGTCATCGACGCCGCGGGCGCTCCGGAAGGGATGGCGATCTGGTGCATGATGGAGACCCCCCGAGGTATGCTTCGCGCCGAAGAGATTGCTGACGCGAGCTCGCGACTAGGGGGCTTCGTCATGGGCACTTCCGACCTCACGAAGGATCTGCATGCACGCCACACGGCAATGCGTCTGCCTATGATCACGTCACTCGGAATTTGCCTGCTTGCGGCGCGCGCGGCCGGGATCGCGATTCTCGACGGCGTGTACCTCGACCTATCCGACGCCGATGCTTGCATGGACTCGTGCATTCAGGGCGCCGAGCTCGGTTTCGATGGAAAGACCTTGATCCACCCGAAGCAGCTCGCGCCGGCGAACGAGGCGTTCGCGCCTTCCGACGCCGAGGTGGACTTCTCGCGACGAATCATCGATGCCCACGCTGCCGCGGCGGCCGAAGGCAAGGGTGTGCTCGTCGTCGATGGGAAGCTCATCGAGAATCTGCATGTCGAGAACGCGAAGCGCCTCGTGGCCCTCGCGGAAGCCATCGCGAACCGATAGAAAGTCCGGGAGCGAGCCGTTTGCGGGGTAGCCCTGGGCATGCCCTCGCTGCGCCCTAGAGTTGCGTCATGGACAAACCGGTTTGTGTCGTCATTGGGATCGGTCCGAAGAACGGACGCGCATTCGCCACTCGGTTCGCGCAGGAGGGATACGCGCTTGCGCTCCTCTCCCGCTCGACGGACTACTCGGAAAAGCTCGCCGGAGAGCTCGGCGGCAAGGCCTACGCCTGCGACGTCACCGACCCGGATGCGATCGCGCGCGCCTTTGCACACATTCGCGAGGACTTGGGGGATGTCGACGTACTCTTATACAACGCCGGCTCAGGCCAATTTGGCACCTTCGATGAGGTCCCGGACGAGGCTTTCGAGAAGGGCTGGCAGATCAACGTGCGCGGACTCCTGCAGAGCACTCGCCAGGTCGTGGGCCCCATGCGCGAAAAGGGGAAGGGCGCGATCGTCATCACGGGCGCTACGGCCTCGCTTCGCGGCAAGCCGTTCACAACCGCGTTCGCCCAAGCAAAGGCGGCACAGCGAAGCCTCGCCCAGTCGTTTGCGCGCCAGCTCGGCCCGGAGGGCATTCATGTCGCGCTCGTGATCGTCGACGGCATGATCGGGGACGACGATCAGTCGGAGGACAAGAGCGCGCTCCGACCGAGCGACATCGCCGACACGGTCTATCACCTCGCCACGCAGCCCAAGTCCGCATGGACCTTCGAAGCCGACGTCCGCCCGTTCAACGAAAGCTGGTAGGGACACGCAGCCCGCCCAAAACCCCAACGGTTCCGGACACCTGCAGACCCAAGCGCGCACTTTGCCCTTCTAGCAGCACGGATTGAGCTGACACAGACGCCAGCGCTTGGCCGGTCGCCGCTCCGTAGCCCGGAACGGTCCGGCACGAGATCGGCTCCGCCGCGCCGTGTCCCACAAACTGCGCGTTCGGGTCCGCAACTATTTGCAAGTATTGCGGTTTTGGGTGGGCTGCCTGTCCCCCTTGGGGGGTGGGATTTGTTTGGGGGATTGTTGGGGGGCGGCGTGGGCTTGCATGCCCGCGCTTTCGCGGTATCGGGCGCGTGGCCTACCGCGCCTTTAGACGAGTAAAAGAATGAAAGACCTCAGCAAATACCGAAACATCGGCATCTTCGCCCACGTCGACGCCGGCAAGACGACGACCACCGAGCGCATCCTCAAGCTCACCGGCAAGATTCACAAAATCGGCGAGGTCCATGACGGCGCGGCGACCACCGACTTCATGGAGCAGGAGCAGGAGCGCGGGATCACGATTCAGTCCGCAGCCACGACCTGCTTTTGGAACGATCACCAGCTCAACATCATCGACACGCCAGGCCACGTCGACTTCACCATCGAAGTCTATCGTTCGCTCAAGGTGCTCGATGGCGGCGTCGGTGTGTTCTGTGGTTCCGGCGGTGTCGAGCCGCAGTCGGAGACGAACTGGCGCTACGCGAACGACTCCAAAGTTGCTCGCCTCATCTTCGTCAACAAGCTCGACCGGCTAGGCGCTGACTTCTACCGCGTCGTCGACCAGATCAAGACGGTCCTCGAGGCCAAGCCACTCGTCATGGTGTTGCCGATCGGTACGGAAGCTGAGTTCGTCGGCATCGTCGACCTGCTCACCCAGAAGGCATATGTCTGGGACGACACGGGTCTGCCCGAGAACTTCGAGATTCAAGACGTCCCCGAGGACATGAAAGAACTCGTCGAGAAGTACCGCTTCGAGCTGATCGAGACCGCCGTCGAGCAGGACGACGACGCGATGGAGCAGTACCTCGAGGGCACCGAGCCCGACCTCGAGACGATCAAGAACTGCATCCGCAAGGGCACGCGCGATCTCGCCTTCTTCCCGACGTACTGCGGTTCGGCTTTCAAGAACAAGGGCATTCAGGTCGTACTCGACGCAGTCGTCGACTACCTCCCCGACCCGACCGAGGTCCCGCCCCAGCCCGAGATCGACATCGAGGGCAACGAGACCGGCGAGTTCGCCAAGGTCGATCCGGATGGCCCGGTTCGAGCCCTAGCGTTCAAGATCATGGACGACCGCTTCGGCGCACTTACCTTCGTCCGCATCTACTCCGGCGTGGTCAACAAGGGCGACACCCTCGTCAACACCTTCACCGGTCGCAACGAGCGAATCGGGCGAATGGTCGAGATGCACGCGGACGACCGAACGATCGTGGACCGTGTCCAGGCCGGCGACATCGTCGCGATGGTCGGTCTCAAGGACGTGCGCACGGGTCACACGCTCGCAGACGTCAAGAACCCGGCGACCCTAGAGCCGATGGTCTTCCCCGACCCGGTCATCTCGGTTGCCGTGAGCACGAAGGACAAGGCCAATAGCGAAAAGCTCGGCAACGCGCTCGGCAAGATGATCGCTGAGGATCCGTCCTTCCGCGTCGAGGTCGATCAAGAGTCGGGCGAGACGATTCTCAAGGGAATGGGCGAGCTCCACCTTGACATCAAGGTCGACATCCTCCGCCGTAGCCATGGCGTCGAGGTCGACGTGGGCGCACCGCAGGTGGCTTACCGAGAGACGGTCACCAAGCCGATTTCCGACACCTACACCCACAAGAAGCAGACCGGTGGATCCGGCCAGTACGCGAAGATCGACTACACGATCGAACCGGCCGAGGCGGGCGAGGGCTTCGTCTTCGAGTCCAAGATCACCGGCGGTAACATTCCGAAGGAGTTCATTCCGTCGGTCGAGAAGGGCTTCAAGGTCATGAAAGAGGAAGGGCCGCTCTGCGGCTTCCCGCTCCTCGACTTCAAGGTCTTGCTCAACGACGGTGGCTTCCACGCGGTGGACTCCTCCCAGATGGCGTTCGAGACGGCCGCGCGAGCGGCTTTCCGCCAGAGCATGCCCAAGGCCGGCCCGCAGCTGCTCGAGCCGATCATGAAGGTCGATGTCTTCGTGCCAGACGCGAACGTCGGCGATGTGATTGGCGATCTCAATCGCCGTCGCGGAATCGTCAACTCCCAGGAGAAGGGCCACACCAATGTCCGCGTCAAAGCGGACGTGCCTCTCAGCGAGATGTTCGGCTACATCGGTGACCTTCGCTCCGCCACATCGGGTCGCGGTCAGTTCTCGATGGAGTTCAAGAACTACGCCCCCGCGCCACGCAACATCCTCGAGAAGGTCCAGGCCGAGGTCGCCGAGCGCAAAGCGGCGAAGAAGTAGCCCTAGCCCACACTTTCAAACAGCCAGCGCTGTACACACGCCGCCTTCGGCTCCGGAGCCGACTACACCTCTAACGAGTATTCGGGCCCCCTCCGTAGCGAACCAAGTACTCGACCGACAGCCAGTGCTCCGGGTTCGGCGCACGTAGAGCGGTCGATTCCCGCTCGTCCAGGAAGGCGCGCAAGTCGTAGCGGAGTCGGACGAGGTCT
>Ga0316189_10000937_pt1 | contig 29073 bp, 23 predicted proteins | sample LowCovwburrow_MG_FD_204930 | JGI IMG/M metagenome (GOLD analysis project Ga0316189, IMG submission 204930) | Coastal sediment microbial communities from Maine, United States - Lowes Cove worm burrow | ecosystem: Environmental > Aquatic > Marine > Coastal > Sediment | place: USA: Maine...
ATACTGTTTGCTTTCTTGTTTACTTTTCTTTCTCACTATATATAAAAGTCAAGCACAATCTGAATCACTATCTGATTCAGTCTCTAAATCTATAGTTTCAAAAGCACTTGAAAGCGGTTACCTTGAGACAAAATATTTCAATTTCGATTTAAGGTACTTAGTAAAATACAATCAATACGAAGGTTTTAGAACCGGATTTGGCGGTATAACCAATTCGAATTTGTCAGAAATCATACGCCTTGAAGGTTATGCCGTTTATGGCTTTTTAGATAATAAATTCAAATATAGTTTTGGTACTGGTTTGCGCCTAGCAAAAAAAACAAACACCTGGCTTAATTTTAATTACACAGATGATTTACAAGAAACAGGGAGTTCGAAATTCTTAACAGACCAACGTTTTTTTCAACTCTTTGAGCCTCGGCTTATTAATATTGAATTATTCCATAAGCACATCACAAAAGCTATATCATTAGAACATCAATTAGCTCCTGAAATTCTAACGGAAACTCAATTTACAACAAGTAATATTGATCCAACATATGACTATTATTTTAACCATGAAACCTTAGGTCTCTACAGAGAATTTAAATTAAGCTTACTTACTTTTTCAACACAACTAAGCCTATTTAGTAAATTCAAACAAACACCTGCTGGAATTATAGAAATCAAATCAGGATTTCCAAAATTCACAATACAGTATACTAAAAGTTTTTCTAACTTTTTAGACAGTGATTTTGAGTTTTCTAAATTAGATTTTAGGGCAATTCAGCAATTTAATCATAAGAAAAAAGCAATGACCGAATTTGTGTTTACAAGTGGCATTGCTAATGGTGACATCCCTATTACACATACTTATCATGCGTATCCAAACAATGTAAATAAAGAAACTATTTTGCAACGCTTTTCAGTAGCAGGAACTAATAGTTTCGAAACTATGTTTTTTAATGAATTTTACTCAGATAGATTCGCTACACTGCAAATGAAACATCGATTAAGCCCAATTAATATTTCACCTTGGCTTAAACCCGAACTCGTTTTTATATATAGATATGCTATTGGTAGCATGAATAATATTGAACGTCATGAGAATATTAATTTCGGCACTTTAGAAAAAGGTTATTCTGAAGCTGGTCTTGAAATAAACAAACTTCTACTTGGTTTTGGATTAAGCTTTGCATATCGTCATGGCACTTATCATCTTCCAGAATTTGAAGATAATTTTGCATTCAAATTCACATTCAATTTAAATCTCAATAGATAAGATATTTACCAGTGTAATCAATAGTTTTTACAACTAATTGCATACCTTTGCGCATCAAAATTTGCTATGGCTAAATTGTTTTCAGTAGGCTTTTGGGAAACTATTGCTAGACTGATTCTTCGTAATAGAATAGGCATAATTGTCGTTATTTTAATTTCCACATACTTCTTTGGTTTGCAATGGGATAAAATGCGTTTTACCTATACTGAAGCAAATTTATTGCCTGACGATCACCAAGTAAATATAGATTATAATGCCTTTCTTGAAACCTTTGGTGACGAAGGAAATTTAATTGTAATTGGAATAAAAGATAGTTCCCTATTTACGATTGAACATTTAAATGCTTGGAACAAACTCTCAACTGATTTTAAAGCTTTTAAGGAGGTTGAAACTGTTATATCCATTAAAGATCTTCAGAAGCTTGTTAAAAACAAGGAGGAACAACAATTTGATTTAGTTCCGTTTATTAAAGATTCAATTAAATCAACTGAAGAAATTTCTACATTACAAAACGAGTTGTTTGAGCAATATCCATTTTACGATAATTTTTTGTTCAACAAAAACAATAAAACAGTAAGATCTGCTATTTATTTAGATAAGAAAATTGTTAATGATCCCGCTCGAAAAGATTTTATCGTTGATGTTTTAATCCCGAAAGTAAATCAGTTTGAATTAGATACTAATTTAAACGTTCGCATTTCAGGTATGCCTTATATACGCACACTAAATTCACAAAATATTATTGATGAAATAGGCAAGTTTATTTCTGCTGCACTTGCTGTGACATCCATTATATTTTTCTTCTTTTTCAGATCGTTCAGAGCAACGTTTTTATCAATGGTTGTCGTTCTGATTGGTGTAATGTGGACTTTTGGAATTATTGGTTTATTAGAATATGAAATAACCGTTCTGACTGCTTTAATTCCTCCTTTAATCATTGTTATAGGAATTCCTAACTGCATTTTCCTAATAAATAAATATCAACACGAGGTAAACAAACATGGGAATAAAGCAAAATCATTGCAACGCGTTATTTCAAAAATTGGAAATGCTACTTTAATGACTAATGTTACTACTGCTTCAGGGTTTGCAACATTCATCATTACTGACAGTAAGTTGTTAAAAGAATTTGGAACAGTAGCCTCACTTAGCATAATCGCTATTTTTATTCTTTGTTTATTGATAATTCCGATTATTTATAGCTACATGCCGATGCCAAAAGATAAGCATTTGGAGCATTTAAACAAACGTTGGATTAACACTTTTGTTGACTGGATGGAAAACATGGTTAGGTATAAGAAGATTACCATTTATGTGACTTCATTAACCTTACTTGTTGCTAGTATTATTGGTATTTATCAAATTAAAATTTCTGGTAGTCTTATAGAAGATATGCCTAGAAAAGCTGAGTTTTATAAAGATATTAAGTTCTTTGAAACTGAATTTAATGGTGTTATGCCATTGGAGATTATGGTTGATACAAAACGCAAAAAAGGTGTGATGAAATTATCTAACCTAAAACGCATGAATGAGCTTGAAGAACTTATTGTTGAAATACCACAATTATCCAAGCCTATTTCGGTTGTAAGTTTGGTAAAATATTCTAAACAAGCTTACTATAATGGTAATCCAAAATACTACCAATTACCTTCAACACAAGAAAATAATTTCATTCTATCATATGCAAAAAACTCATCTCAAGATATAGATTTATTGAAAAATTTCGTTGATTCTACAGGCCAATACGCCAGAATAACAACCTTTATGAAGGATGTTGGAACTGATAAAATGGAACGTATAGAAGAAAATTTAAGAGAAAAAATTGATAAGGTCTTTCCAAAAGAAAATTATAATGTAACTCTAACAGGAAAAGCTTATTTATTTCAAAAAGGAACACATTTTTTAGTTAATAATTTAATTCTATCATTATCATTAGCCATTGTATTAATTTCCTTATTCATGGCGTATATGTTTAGATCGGTTAGAATGATTATTATTTCATTGATTCCAAACATGCTTCCGCTTTTAATAACTGCAGGGTTAATGGGTTATTTAGGTGTGCCAATAAAACCATCAACTATTTTAGTGTTTAGCATTGCTTTTGGTATTTCTGTAGACGACACCATACATTTTTTAGCAAAGTACAGGCAAGAATTAAGAGCAAATCACTGGAAAATTAAAAAATCTGTTTACGCAGCACTTCGTGAAACAGGAGTAAGTATGTTTTACACATCCATCGTATTATTCTTTGGCTTTTCAGTTTTTATTATTTCTAGTTTTGGAGGGACAGTAGCTTTAGGTGCTTTAGTATCAGCAACTTTACTTTTTGCAATGCTTGCTAATTTATTGTTATTACCTTCTTTATTATTATCTCTAGAACGCAGTATTGCAAACAAAGAAGTTCTTAAAGAGCCAAATTTCAGAATTATACCAGAAGAAGATAAAGACAACGATCAATAATCTAGTTGAATAAATTATCTTTGCACACTTAATATTTAGTAAAATTAAAATGAGTACAGTAGCAGAATTATTAGTACAAGAAACGACATCAGTTGATGTAGAAGTTAAAGGTTGGGTAAGAACGTTTAGAGCAAATCGTTTTATTGCTTTAAATGATGGATCTACTATTAATAATATTCAATGTGTTGTTGATTTTGAAAATATAGACGAAGACACACTTAAGCGTGTTACTACTGCTGCAGCCTTGCATATAAAAGGCCAATTGGTAGAAAGTCAAGGACAAGGGCAACGTGTTGAAATTCAAGTAACATCGATACATGTTTTAGGTGATGCAGATCCCGAAGAAGTGTCTAAAACAATACTTCAACCAAAACGTCACACGTTGGAAAAATTAAGAGAGCAAGCACATTTGCGTACTCGTACAAATACATTCAGTGCTGTAATGCGTTTACGCTCATCGCTTTCTTTTGCTGTACACAAATACTTTAATGAAAATGGATTCTATAACATGCATACGCCTATTTTGACAGGAAGCGATGCAGAAGGAGCTGGTGAAATGTTTAGAGTTACAACATTAGATCCTAAAAATCCACCTATAACTGAAGATGGAAAAGTAGATTATTCTCAAGATTTTTTCGGAAAAGAAACTAATCTCACAGTTTCTGGTCAACTGGAAGCTGAAACGTATGCCATGTCATTAGGTAAAGTTTATACATTTGGTCCAACTTTTAGAGCAGAAAATTCAAATACTTCTCGTCATCTTTCAGAATTCTGGATGATAGAACCAGAAGTTGCTTTTATGGATTTAGCTGGAAACATGGATTTAGCTGAAGATTTCATGAAATCTATTATTACATATATTATTGAAAATAACCAAGATGATCTAAGGTTTTTAGATCAACGTTTATTTGACGAAGAAAAAGTTAAACCTATGGCAGAAAGAAGTTCATTGAGTTTACTTGAAAAACTTCGCTTTGTTGCAGATAATAATTTTAAACGCGTTTCATATACAGAAGCGATTGACATACTTAGAAATAGTAAACCAAATAAGAAAAAGAAATTTAAGTACCTTATAAATGAATGGGGAGCCGATTTACAAAGTGAACACGAACGTTTTTTAGTAGAAAAGCATTTCAAATGTCCAGTAATTTTGTTTGATTATCCAGCGAATATTAAGGCATTTTATATGCGTTTAAATGAAGATGGAAAAACAGTAAGAGCCATGGACATTTTATTCCCTGGTATTGGAGAAATTGTAGGTGGAAGCCAGCGTGAAGAACGTTTAGACATATTAAAAGAAAAAATGGCTGCGCTTGATATTCCAGAAGAAGAACTTTGGTGGTATCTTGATCTTAGAAAATTTGGAACAGCAGTTCATTCAGGTTTCGGATTAGGGTTTGAACGTTTAGTAATGTTTGCAACTGGAATGTCAAATATTAGAGATGTTATACCTTATCCAAGGACACCTCAAAACGCAGAGTTTTAAATTCTGAGATTAAAATAATAAATAAAACAATCTTCGTTTGTAACTAATGTAGATTGTTTTTTTTATTTTTATAAAAACCCAAATTACAACAATGCTTAAACAGTATTTACAGTTTAAATTATCTCAAAAGTTATCGCCTCAACAAATACAGTTGATGAAGCTAATACAATTACCTACACAAGCTTTTGAACAACGCCTTAAACAAGAATTAGAAGAAAATCCTGCTCTTGAAAATGGCAAAGAAAATACAGATTCAGATGAGTTTGAGGATGACTTCGATAATAGCGATGACATTAGTGACAACGAAACTATAAACGCTGAAGATATTAATGTGGATGAGTACCTCAGTGACGATGAGATTCCAGATTATAGAATGCAGGCGAATAATTATAGTGCTGACGATGAAGAAAAAAGTATACCATTTGCCTCTGGAACATCTTTTACTCAATATTTAAAAAGTCAACTTAGCACTTTCAGATTAAGTGATGATGAAGAACAAATAGCTGAATTTTTAGTAGGTAGCGTTGATGAAAGTGGTTATATAAGAAGAGCTTTAACTGACATTATGGATGATTTAGCTTTTACTCAAAATGTTTATACTGAAGAAGCTAAAATAGAACATGTTCTTAAAATTGTACATCAATTAGATCCTGCGGGAGTTGGTGCTAGAAATTTACAAGAATGCCTTTTAATTCAATTACAACGTAAAGTTCAAAATACTAATATTGAATTAGCAACTGTTATTATTGATAAAGCATTTGAACAATTTACTAAAAAACATTACAAAAAGTTACTTCATAAATTTGACATATCGGAAGTTCAACTTAAAGATGCTATTTTAGAAATTGAGAGATTAAACCCTAAACCTGGGAGTTCATATTCTGGAAACACAAGAATGATAGAGCACGTGGTTCCTGATTTTACAATAAGGATTGTCGATGGCGAATTAAATCTTACTCTTAATGGACGAAATGCACCAGAATTACATGTCTCTAGAGAATATAATAATATGCTTAAAGGATATAAAGAATCTAAAGACAAATCAAAATCGCAAAAGGATGCAGTCACATTTATAAAACAAAAATTAGATGCTGCAAAATGGTTTATTGATGCAATTAAACAGCGTCAGCAAACGTTATTTGTTACCATGAGTGCTATTATGCATTATCAACAGGAATATTTTTTAACTGGTGATGAACGCAAATTAAAACCGATGATTTTAAAAGACATAGCTGATGAAATTGAAATGGATGTGTCTACAATATCAAGAGTTGCCAATAGCAAATATGTTGATACGCCTTACGGAACTAAGCTCATTAAAGAGTTTTTTAGTGAGTCTATGAAAAATGATCAAGGCGAAGATGTTTCTACACGAGAAATAAAAAAAATTCTTGAAACAGTAATTGAAGAAGAAGATAAGAAAAAGCCATTAACAGACGAAAAATTGGCTAAACTTTTAAAAGAAAAAGGATATCCAATTGCAAGGAGAACTATTGCTAAGTATCGTGAACAGCTTGATGTTCCCGTAGCAAGACTAAGAAAAAAAATCTAGTTTGAGTAGCTTATTAAAAAGCATATCGTACATTTTTCATCCTTTATTTATGCCAACTATTGGTGTTCTCTTTTATTTTTCAAAAGCACCTCGATATATTCCGTTACCCTTTATTAAAGCCAAATTATTCGCTGTAGTTTTATTTACTATTATTCTACCAATACTTTTATTCTTTTTACTTAAAACTACTAGAAGAGTACGTTCTATTCATTTAGACAGCACGAAAGAGCGTATCACTCCCTTAATACTAAACGCTGTTATTGTACTATTGATTACACAGCGCATATTGCCAATAAATGAATTAGTTGAATTATATTTTTTCTTTATTGGAATTCTTCTTTCAACTATGGCTTGCCTGATATTAGCTATCTTGAAGTTTAAAGCAAGTATTCACATGATAGCTTCTAGTGGTGTTCTCATGTTTTTTATTGCATTAAGTATTCACTTTAGTATAAATATAATTGGGACAATTGCAATATTTTTTGTCATTGTTGGTGCACTAGCAACCTCACGATTACATATGAATGCACATTCTAATATTGAATTAATAATTGGATTTTTTGTTGGTCTTGTTCCGCAATTAATCCTATTGAATTATTGGTTATAATATATAGAATATTAAACCTGCTTTTATAGTGTTCAAATCAATAGATTCATTTTCTAACATTTGATCTTGGAAAATAGTATTTAACGCATAATACAAATGTAAATTCCAACTATCATAACCAATACTTATTGTTAACCCATATTGAAACTTGTTAATTGCATCTTGAATATTAACTTTGTTCATTACTGATGATGATACAAACTTTGTTTTAGAAGAAAAAACATAACCCAATTTAAAACCTATATAAATACGCCAAAAATTATATGTTTCGGCAGTTGATGTTCGCCATCGAAACTCAAAAGGCACTTCAAATTGATACATACTAAATCTGTTTTTATCAAAATCACCTGTACTTAAAACATTAAATCTAAACTCATTATTAACTTCCGATATTTGTAAATTTTGATTGAAAGAATTTGAAGAAATTCCAAGACCAATTCCTAGTGCTACATTCCGTTTTTTATTAATTGGAATATCTTTTATAAATCCTAAATGATAGCCTCCAGAAAATCCGTTTTGTTTTACGCCTAAAAGTTTATTGCCTAAAATATTATATGTAATACTAAAGTAAATTTGATCTTCTACATATAAAGAATCTAGTTCTTTATTCTCAACAGATTCTTGAGCGCTTAGAAGCTGAATACTTATTAATGTTATGAAAACTGTTATAAGATATTTCATATTAAGATATATTTACAAATAAACTGTAAAAATAAAAAAAGGCATTCATTAAATGAATGCCTTTTATAATCTAATAAATTAAGATTTTATTGTTTATTCTTAGAAACATCACCTTGAATGGCTGCATAATTAATTTTTAAAGCATTTACTTTTCTAAGTTCTTGCTTTATATCACCAACCAATCCCATGTTTGCGTCCTTATCTACCTTTAAAGATGTTGTTAAAAAAGGTATTAACTCTTCTCTTTTTGTTGCTCTTTCAGCATTTATAAAAGCAGCAATTTCATTTACCTCAGCAAAATTATCATTCAATTGAATCCTTGCCTCAGTTCCCATTTGCTTCTTATAATTACTACTTGGTTTTCCAGCATAGATATACATTACCAAATCCTTTTTCTCTAATTTTTCAATTTGATCAGCACTTGGCAATTTATTTTCAATCTTTAAAGTATTTTCTCTCATTACAGTAGCTACCATAAAAAAGAATAATAACATGAAAACAATATCAGGTAATGATGCGGTATTTACAGCTGGTAAATCGCCTCCCTTTTTCTTTTTAAATTTAGACATAGTTTTATATGTTTTTTAAAAATTCTATATTATTGTTCTTGTACTTCTGAAAGCTTTTGAGGATATTCCAATTTAATTTGGTCTATCACTTCTTTTAACTTCGTCTTATTACCACTCCACTTAACATCCTTGGCATTTTTCACCATCTCTAAATAGTTCATATCTCTAAATCCCCTTTGAGGGCCTATTTCAAGAGCTCGTCTGTTTCTCAAATCATTATACGCTCCTACTAGTTCATTTTGAACTGATATATATTGTGCATAAGAAGTTTCACGTTCGTTTTTTAAAGAAATAATTGCTTTGTCAGGATGATCAGAAGAATTTGTGTCTTTTTTACCACGGCAATAATCACATGATTTACCATCTGCATTTGTGCTTGCACCATTATCTAAAAACTCAACAGCTGCTGCTCTTAAATCTTTAAGCTCCATTAGTTCATCCTCAACTAACAATTGATCTTTACCATTTATCAATACTGTAAATATATTTCTCTGTCTAATGATAACATCCTCTTCAGACTCTTCTATTGGAGGTAGCTTTCTGGAAATTCCAGAGTCTTTCTCCATAGTAGTAGTTACCAAGAAAAATATTAACAGTAAGAAGGCAATGTCGGCCATTGAGCCTGCATTAACTTCTGGTGCTGATCTTTTTGCCATAATTATCTAATCATTTTTTTAACTCCTGTATATACCATAGCACCAGTTGCAATTATTGTTAATGCGTAAAACATATACAATCCAGCTCCAATTAATTTATCTCCACTTGCTGAAAGTGTTTCTCCATCTGCAATTGATTTTTCAATTCCTTCTGCGAAAACAAAATAACATATAAGTGCTAGTACTAAAAACGCACCAACTCCTTTAATAGTACTCATTAAAGTTTCTTTGTTTGAAAACATACCTTTCAAAACAAAACCTAAAACGAAAACTAAAACAATTCCTAGTACAACATATGCGATATAAGACATATAATCTACTCCACTTGTTCCTCCTTCAGCAGCAATAGCTTCAATCTGATCATCTCCTTTTGATATAATCATTATCAAAAATATAATACCTAGAACACTGATAGCTGCAGCTACTATTTTTATAATTTTATGTAAACCCATAATTGTTTGCGTTTTTAATTACTTCTTGTGTCTTACTAATAAATCCATCAAAGAGATAGATGCATCTTCCATATCATTTACTATACTATCAATTTTAGCGATAATATAATTATAAAATATTTGAAGTATGATCGCAACAATTAATCCAAATACTGTTGTTAATAATGCAATTTTAATACCCCCAGCAACAAGTGAAGGCTGCATGTCTCCTGCTGCTTCAATTTTATCAAAGGCATCAATCATACCAATTACTGTTCCCATAAATCCAAGCATTGGAGCTAAGGCGATAAATAAAGAAACCCAGGATACGTTTTTCTCTAATTGTCCCATTTGCACACCACCATAAGCTACAACAGCTTTCTCGGCAGCATCAATGTCTTCGTCTGCTCTATCTAGTCCTTGATAGAAAATAGATGCAACAGGTCCTTTTGTGTTTCTGCAAACTTCTTTAGCAGCTTCAACACCACCTGAAGATAATGCATCTTCTACATCTTGAACTAATTTCTTTGAGTTTGTAGTGGATAAGTTTAAAAAGATAATTCTTTCTATAGCAATAGCTAATCCAAGAATTAAACATAATAATACAATTCCCATGAACCCTGGTCCACCTTCAATAAATCGTTTCTTTAATTCTTGATGAAATCCAAGATCTTCTGAAGCTGCTGCTCCATCATCTTGAGTTGAACTTACAATTGTATTTACAATTGTGTTTGTGTTTGCGTTTGTGTTTGCATTAACGGTTCCGAATGCCATAACACATGCAATGGCTAGAATAGAAAATAATCTTTTCATTGTTCTTGATCTTAATTTTATTAGTTAAAGTGTTAAAGATATAAAAAAATTGCAATTAAAAAATTAAAATTACAGTCACTTCAAAAGGAGTGCATATTGTTTATGCCTCAATTATTGTGCCTAATAAGAAAAGCAAAAATATTTATTTGCTTTCGCAGAGAGGAAGGGATTCGAACCCTCGATACGCTTTTGGCGTATACACACTTTCCAGGCGTGCGCCTTCGACCACTCGGCCACCTCTCTGTAATTTTTATTATTACAGGAGGGCAAATAACAAAAAAAACTTTAAACGCTAAAACTTTGTTTGTTAATTTTAAGAGATTTCTCCTCTTAAGGATTCTTCGAAATTCTTTTTGAACTCAACTAAGGGCAAATTCTTTGCAAGTAAATACATTAATTTGGTAATTGCAGCTTCAGTAGTCATGTCTCCTCCAGAAATCACACCAATATGCTTAAGTTGCGTACTCGTTTCATATTGACCCATTAAAACACTCCCTCCAGAACATTGTGTAACATTAATAATATGTATTTTCTTTTGAATGGCTTCTTTTAGCAAATCTATAAACCAAGATTCTGTTGTTGTATTTCCAGATCCATATGTTTCTAACACAACACCTTCAAGGTTTGGAGTAAACAGAATGGCTTTTAATATGCCCTTTGAAATACCTGGAAACAATTTAATAATCGCAACATTTGTATTTAAGTTTTTATGAACTTTTAATTGTTTTTCTGCTTTGGGTTTTAACAAATGCTCTTTATTTATTTTTAAATGTACTCCTGATTCAACCAAATCTGGATAATTTAAAGACGCAAATGCTTCAAAATGTTCTGCATTAATTTTTGTGGTTCTATTGCCTCTATATAATTTATACTCAAAATATAAACTTACTTCTTTAATTACGGGTTGGTCGTTTTCTTGCAATGCTGCCGTTTGAATTGATGTAATTAAGTTTTCTTTAGCATCAGTTCTCAAATCTCCTATTGGTAATTGCGACCCTGTAAAAATTACTGGTTTGCTTAAATTTTCTAACATAAAACTTAAAGCTGACGCAGAGTAACTCATAGTGTCGCTTCCATGTAAAACTACAAATCCATCACAACGGTTATAATATTCTTCAATAATCTCAGCAATTTTCACCCAATAATCAGGCTTCATATTTGAAGAGTCAATGGCTTCATCAAATGAAATTGTTTCAATTGTACAATCTAATAACTTAAGTTCTGGTATTTTTTCAAGAAGGTTATCAAAATCAAACGATTTTAAAGCTCCAGTTTCAGGGTCTTTAATCATTCCTATGGTTCCTCCTGTATATATTAATAATATGTTAGGTGTGTGCATAATTATTTTTTAAAAACTTCTAAAGAATTATTGGTTGTGATTTCGGCAATTTCTGTTTGTGATAAATTATATAATTCTGATAGTTTATTAATCACATTTAAAATATAACTACTTTCATTACGTTTCCCTCTATATGGTGTTGGCGATAAATAAGGAGCATCTGTTTCTAACACAATATGCTTCATATCTATTTCATTTATGAACTGATCAATTTTTCCATTCTTAAAAGTCACAACTCCTCCAATTCCTAATTTCATATTAAATGAGATTGCTCTCTTAGCTTGCTCTAGTGTTCCTGTAAAACAATGAAATATTCCGTACAATTTTTCATCTTTTTCTTCTTCTAAAATTTCAAAAATTTCATCAAAAGCATCTCTGCAATGAATTACTATTGGCAAACTATATTGCTTTGCTAAATGTATTTGTTGCCTAAATGCATCTTGTTGTATCTTTAGAGTTGACTTATCCCAATATAAATCAATACCTATTTCGCCAACTGCAATGAATGATCTTTGCTTAAAAAGATGTTCAACATGTTCAAGTTCTTCCTTGTAGTTCTCTTTAACTGATGTTGGATGCAAACCCATCATTAAATACACATTTTTAGGATATGCTTTTTCTAATTGAAGCATTGCTTCAGTATAAGATGAATCAATTGCAGGAACAAAAAAGCGTTCAATATTTGAATCTAAGGCTCGTTGTATCATTGCGTCTCGATCTTCATCAAAAGCTTCACTGTAAAGATGTGTATGCGTATCTGTAATAATCATGAAGCTAAAGTAAGGTTTGATTGTTATATTTGAAAAATAAACGATTAATATGTTACAGGATTTTTTACTTAAACAAGGTTACACAAAAATTAAGCTACATCTTACTAAAACTAATCACTTTGAAATCATAGCTAAAATAAATGGTGTTAAAGGATTATTTATTTTAGATACTGGAGCTTCAAACTCTTGTGTGGATTTTGGCACGTCAAACATGTTTAAACTAATTGTAAAAGATTCAGATATAAAAGCTGCAGGAGCTGGAGCTACTGATATGAAAACTCAAGTATCTAATCATAATAACTTTACAATTGGAAAATGGAAAAAAGATAAAGTTGTTCTTGTGTTATTTAGTCTAACACATGTAAATATAGCATTAACCAATCACAACTCTAAACCTGTAGATGGTATTATTGGAGCAGATATTTTAAAAAAAGGGAAGGCTATTATAGACTACGAAAAAAAATATTTATATCTTAAGCTCTAATTAACAACTAACCTATTTCCCTACATGCAACCATCAATATTAATAGCTGATGATCACCCTCTTGTTTTAAAAGGACTCCAAGATTTTCTTATTGAAAAAGGATATAATGTAATTGCTGCTGAAGTTGATGGAAAACAAGCTTACAATTCTATTGTGACACACAAGCCTGATATTGCCATTCTAGATATTAGAATGCCATTTATGAATGGTCTTGATATTGCTAAAACGTGTAAGAAAGAAGAATTAAAAACAAAAATTATTCTAATCACTTTTGAAAAGGATGAAACATTATACCATCAAGCCAAATCATTTAATGTGTATGGTTATATCTTAAAGGAATTTGCTTTGGTTGAGATAGAAAATTGCATCAAAGCTGTAAATAATGATCGCAGCTACTTTAGTGATCAATTGGCTAATGAATTATCAACAGAAGAAGATCCTGAAATTTTAAGCACACTTACTCCAACTGAAAAAAAAGTACTGTACTACATTGCACAAAATAAAACTGCAAAAGAGATTGGTGATATTCTTTTCACTTCTAGTAGAACAGTTGAAAAACATAAAAGTCATATTATTAAAAAAGTTAATCTAGAATCTAAGCATAGTAGTTTGCTTTTATTTGCTAAAGAGTATGAAAACTTCCTTTCAGAAAGGTAATTTATCAGAAAATACGTAGAACTACATATTATTTGATCTTGTTTTATTCCTTAATTTGATTAAATTATTAATCAATTCCTATTTTTATTTTAAGCTAAAAAGCTTTGAGTTAAAAATTCAAAGTTTTTTGCTTTTGAAAAGATCAAAATATAAATAAAAGATACTTAAGCATCTATTTTGCTGCAATTGAATTCCTTACGGATTGTGCGTAGGCACCTAGAGGCTTTTTTATCATAAATATACGTAGTTCTACGTATTGTTTCGTGTTATTTTAATTAAGACATTTACAATGCTATTAATTAGTTCTTAGGGAGAATTAAGAAAGCTCCGAGTTTTAGGGTTCGGGGCTTTCAATTTTAAATACAAAACATAAATAATAGGTCTCAAGTTTATTGCAAAGCATTAGCCATTATGGGCAAAATACTAATTATAGAATTAGTCACAATTGCAATACTTAATTTTAGTTAGTTTTTTAAGAAAAAGGGCAATCTTAAATTTAAGATTACCCTTTTTTATTTTCGGTATATTGCTATACTATAATTCTAATGCCTTTTCTATGTCGTTATTCATTAATATTTCTATTGGGTTCTCTAACGCTTCTTTTACAGCAACTAGAAATCCTACAGATTCTCTACCATCTATAATTCTATGATCATAAGACATTGCTACAAACATTATTGGTCTTATTTCAACTTTACCCTCAATGGCGACAGGACGCTCAACAATATTATGCATTCCTAAAATACCACTTTGTGGAGGATTAATAATTGGTGTTGATAACATGCTTCCAAAGACTCCTCCATTTGAAATTGTAAAAGTCCCTCCTGTCATTTCATCAACTGTTATTTGACCATCACGAGCTCTAATTGCTAATCTTTTCACTTCGCTTTCAACACCTTTAAAGGTCAATCTATCTGCATTTCTTATCACTGGAACCATCAATCCTTTTGGTCCTGAAACAGCAATGCTAATATCACAAAAATCATAGCTTATCATTTCCTTCCCATCTATCATAGAATTCACAGCTGGATACATTTTTAAGGCTCTTACTATAGCTAATGTAAAGAAACTCATGAAGCCTAATCCTACTCCATGTTTTTCTTTAAAAGTTTCTTTATATTCTTTTCGTAATGCAAAAATTGGCGACATATCAACCTCATTAAATGTGGTTAACATCGCAGTTGTATTCTTTGCTTCAACTAAACGTTCTGCTACTTTACGACGCAACATAGACATTTTACTTCTTGTAGTTCCTCTGCCATCAACATTAATTGCTTTTCCCATTGCTGGAACTGCTTTTATTGCATCTTCTTTTGTGATTCTTCCATCTCTTCCTGAGCCATTAACTTGAGTGGTATCGATTCCTTTCTCAGTTAATATTTTATTTGCTGCAGGACTTGGTGTTCCTGATGCATATGTTTGGCTGGATTTAGCTGGAGTGCTATCCTTTTGAGATGTTTCTACTTTAGCTTCCGTTTTAGAATTAGCAGTGCTTCCTTCAGGTTTTGCAGCACTTGTGTCAATTAAACAAACTACCTGGCCAACCTCAACTGCATCACCTTCTTCAGCTTTTAATGTAATTATTCCGCTTTCTTCAGCAGGTAACTCAAGAGTTGCTTTGTCACTATCTACTTCAGCAATCGCTTGGTCTTTTTCTACATAATCTCCATCTTCTACCAACCACTCTGCTATTTCTACTTCTGTGATTGATTCTCCTGGTGACGGAACTTTCATTTCTAAAATCATTCTATATATATTTTAGTTTTATACTTTTATCTACGTTGATTATTTTTTGTTTTATCAAAGACATAATCAATAACTTGTTGATGTCGTCTTTTGCTTCTTGTAGAGCTACCTGCAGCTGGAGCACTATATGGTCTTCTAGTTGCTGCTCGCCATGTTCTCGATTCTTCAATTTGCATCATCATATGACTATATGCTCCCATATTTCTTGGTTCCTCTTGAGCCCAAACAATGTCTTCAATATTTTTATACTTACTTATAACTGCTTTGATATCTTCAATTGGTAATGGAAATAATTGCTCAACCCTTACCAATGCAACATTATTTCTTTCCAAGTTTTCTTTTTCCTCTAATAAATCATAATAGAATTTACCTGTAACAAAAACTAACGTTTTTATATCATCAGCATTTGCTTGTTTATCATCAATAAGCATTTGAAACTGTCCATTGGCAAATTCATCAACAGTTGAAACAACACGAGGGTGACGTAACAAACTTTTTGGTGTAAATACGATTAATGGTTTTCTGAAGGTTGCCTTCATTTGTCGTCTCAATACATGGTACAAATTTGCTGGTGTTGTACAATCTGCAACAAACATATTGTCTCTTGAACATAATTGTAAATAACGCTCCATACGAGCAGAAGAATGTTCTGCTCCTTGACCTTCATAACCATGTGGTAATAACATTACCAATCCATTTTGGAGTTTCCATTTGTCTTCTGCTGCTGATATATATTGATCTAACATTATTTGAGCTCCATTACTAAAATCTCCAAATTGTGCTTCCCAAATGGTTAATGTTTTAGGGCTTGCCATGGCATAACCATAATCAAATCCTACAACACCGTATTCTGATAAGAGTGAGTTAAATATGTTAAACTTCCCTTGGCTTTCACTAATATTATTGTGTAATATAATTTCCTCTTCACTGTCCTCTACTTTCACAACTGCATGACGATGAGAGAACGTACCTCGCTCTACATCTTGACCCGAAATACGAATATCATAACCTTCTTCTAGCAATGTTCCATAAGCTAAATGTTCTCCCATTGCCCAATCTAACTTATCTTCATTGAACATCGTTTTTCTAGATTCAATTAAGCGCTCAATTTTGCGAATAAACTTTTTGTCTTTTGGTAGTGTTGAAATTACATTTGCTATGTTCTCAATTTTGCCCTTTGAATATGTGGTGTCAATTGGCTTCATGATTTCAGAGATATTAGCTCTTTGAAATTCTTTCCAATCTTCCTGCATAAAAGGTGTAATATCCGTTTTATCTTCTTTTCTAGAATCTTTAAGTTCCGATTCTAACATGGCCTTATAATCAGATTCGAGTTTTTTTACATGACTCTCATCAATAACACCTTCTTCTATTAATTTTATAGCATAAATATCTCTTGGGTTTTTATGTTTTGAAATTGCTTTATACAACTTTGGCTGAGTAAAACGAGGCTCATCACCTTCATTATGACCATATTTTCTGTAACCCAATAAGTCAATAAAAACATCACGTTTAAATTTCATTCTAAAATCTAAAGCAAATAAGACAGCGTGAACAACAGCTTCTACATCATCTGCATTTATATGTAAAACAGGAGATAATGTAACTTTTGCAACATCTGTACAATATGTACTAGATCGAGCATCTAAATAATTAGTAGTAAAGCCAATTTGATTATTAACAACAATATGTATAGTCCCATTGGTTTTATAGCCATCTAGATTTGCCATTTGAACCACTTCATATACAAGACCTTGTCCAGCAATTGCTGCATCACCATGAACAACAATTGGTAATACTTTACTGAAATCGTCTGGGTAATATTTATCTTGTTTTGCTCTTGTAATACCTTCAACTACTGCGCTAACAGTTTCTAAATGTGAAGGATTTGGAGCAATGTTTAAATTAATTCTGTTGCCATTATTAGTTGTCCGTTTACTGGTCCAACCTAAATGATATTTTACATCTCCATCAAAGAGTTTTTCTTCATAATCTTTTCCATCAAATTCGCTGAAAATATCTTTTGCCGACTTTCCAAAGATATTAGTAAGTGTACTAAGACGACCACGATGTGCCATTCCCATAACAAACTCTTTTACACCATAAGAGGCAGCTCTTTCAATAACGGCATCAAGTGCTGGAATCAATGATTCTCCACCTTCCAGTGAAAATCGTTTTTGACCAACATATTTTGTGTGCAAAAAATTCTCAAAAGAAACCGCTTGATTTAACTTGCTAAGAATATGTTTTTTTTGATCGATAGAGAATTTAGTGTGGTTATCATTGCCATTAAGTTTATCCTGAATCCATTGAATTTCATCTGGTTTCCTAATGTACATATACTCAACACCAATAGCTTCACAATAAATAGCTTCAAGGTGATTTCTTATTTCACGAAGTGTTTGTGCGCCAATTCCCAAAATACCTCCTGCACTAAAAACTGTATTTAAATCACTTTGTGAAAGACCAAAGTTTTCTATTTCTAAACTAGGTGCATATTTACGTCTATCACGAACAGGGTTTGTTTTTGTAAATAAATGACCTCTACTTCTATAGCTGTCAATTAATTCTATGACCTGAAATTCCTTTTGAACATGCTCTGGGATTTGAGTAGATACTCCTTCGGTAATTTCACCATTCAAACCATAGCTTTCACTACCAAAATCATAGCCTTGAAAAAAGGCTTTCCAACTTGGTTCAATTGAATCAGGATTATCTAAATATTGTTCGTATAAATCAGCAAAGTATGCTGTATGTGCCGCGTTTAAAAAGGAATATTTATCCATTATTTTTTTTGAGACGTTCTCGCTTCAACAAAATTTCTTCAAAAATACAACTTTTGTCAAAACTAGATGTGGTTTTAGTATATTTATATTCAACATAATACTAATTTAAACAAGCTATGAAAATGCTTCCTAAAAACTATATAAAATTAACTCTGATAATTATAGGGTTTTGCAATAATTCCTTTGAAACTTACTCACAAGAGCGTCATGATTCTTTTTGGAATAATGTTAGATTTGGAGGTGGATTAGGCCTAAGTTTTGGTGATGGCTTTTTTAGCGGAACAATTGCTCCTAGTGCTATATATGAGTTTAACAATCAATTTGCTGCTGGAATTGGACTAAACGCAACTTTTGCAAAACAGAGTGATTTATATAAATCTACAATATTAGGCACTAGTGTATTAACTTTATTCAATCCTTTTGGAGAATTACAATTATCTGCCGAATTTGAAGAGCTCAATGTAAATAGAAATTTTGATGAAGAATTTATTGCAAATACTGATGATAATTATTGGTATCCAGCACTATATTTTGGAGCAGGTTACCGAACTGGAAACGTTACCATTGGCATAAGATATGATGTGCTCTATGATAAGGACAAAAGTATTTTTGTTGACCCTTGGACGCCTTTTTTTAGAGTCTACTTTTAGTACTTATTTTTGTACCAAACTTTTTGCCATTCACGTTGCAAAATTAAAAACGTTACTTGTTCAGAAAGTTCTAAAGTATCACTTCCGTCAAGTTGTTTTACTTTCATTTCTGAAACGTCAATGATGTAAAGTAAATTAAGGTATTCTAAGAATTTTTCTTGAATGAGTTTATATACAGTTTCGTGTAATAAATACTTTAAACTCGTAGGAAGAGTTTTTACATTAAAACTTAAATCCACATTTGCTAATGCTAAATCTTTATTAAGTTGACTTATTAGCTTTTCATAAAGGTTTAGTTGATTAGCTTCATCAATTATAGCATTAAATGTGAGTGGTAATTGCATTTATACTTTTCTATTCATTAAAGCAATACCAAACTGCTTAAGTAATTCTTTTTTATCTACAGAAATACTAATTGATTCTAATACAGTAAAAGCTTTTTGAGTATAATTTTCAATTACTTCTTTTGTCGCTAATGAGGCTCCACTTTCTATAAAAATCTGTTTTACATTTTCAACCTTTTCAAGATTATTATGAGATATATTATTAAAATATTTATATAGTTCTTCTCTTTTATTCGATTCAGATAATTCAAGTGCTTTTAAAAATAAATACGTCTTTTTATTTTCTATAATATCACCTCCAACTTGTTTTCCAAAATTTTCAGGATTTCCAAAAGCATCTAAGTAATCATCTTGTAATTGAAATGCAAGTCCTAGACTTTTTCCAAAATCATAAATTTTATTTTGATCTTCTATTGAGGCTTTGGCAACAATAGCTCCCATTTTCATGGCAGCACCAACTAAAACAGCTGTTTTATATTCTATCATTTTCAAGTACTCAGGAATGGTGACATCATTTCGCGTTTCAAAATCAATATCGTATTGCTGTCCTTCACAAACCTCAATGGCAGTTTTACTAAATAATTCTGCAAGTGACTTAAATGTTTCTCCATCGTAATTCTCAAAGAGTTGATACGCTAAAATTAACATCGCATCACCAGATAATATTCCCGTATTTAAATTCCATTTTTCATGAACGGTTTGTTGACCTCGACGCAAAGGTGCATCGTCCATAATATCGTCATGAATTAATGAAAAATTATGAAACACTTCAACTGCCAAAGCCGCATCTAAAGATTTTTCAAAACTCTTGCCAAAAATCTCTGAGGTCATTAATGTAAGTACAGGACGCAATCGTTTACCTCCTAAACCTAGGATATATTGAATAGGTTCGTACAAGTTATTTGGTGCTTTTGGTGTTGCAAAATCATTTAAATAATTTATAAACACCGTTTGATATTTTTCAATGGATAGCATGCCGCAAAAATAATATAATTCATTTCAATAAAAAGTTTCCTTGTTAAATGATGTGTTAAATTATTATTAAAACTTTGGAAACTTTTTAGGTTTTTAAAGTTTCCCATTGTATTTTTGCCTCCCTTATGCGGGAAAAAATAATACATAAATCAGCAGAATTATTCTTAAGCTATGGCTTTAAAAGCGTTACAATGGATGACATTGCTAACGCTCTTGGTATTTCAAAAAAAACTATTTATCATAATTTTGATAATAAAACAAAGCTTGTTGAGGCTACAACATTGTCAATGTTTAACCTGATTTCTCATGGTATTGACTGTATTTGTGCTTTAGAAAAAAATCCAATTGAAGAGATTTACGATATAAAGCGTTTTGTTTCTGATCATTTAAAAGACGAAAAATCATCTCCACAATTTCAGTTACAAAAGTATTATCCGAAAATCTATAATACGCTTAAAAGCAAGCAATTTGAAGTAATGTATCAATGCGTGAAAGCAAATATTGATAGAGGTATTAAATTAGAAATATATAGAAACACTCTAAATGTTGATTTTATTACAAGAATCTATTTTAATTGTATCCTAGCTATGAAAGATGATGATCTTTTTCCTAATAAAGTTTTCTCTATGAATATTCTTATGGAAAATTATTTAGAATACCATTTACGAGGTATTTGTACTAACAAAGGCATAAGAGTTTTAAATAAAATCATTCAAAAAAATCAATCATAAATTCATGAAAAAAATCATCCTAATTACATTTAGTTTAATGCTATGTCTTGTTGGATTTTCTCAAGAAATACCACAAAAATTACGTTTGCAAGAAGCCATAGACTATGCTTTGGAAAACAATCGAACTGCAAAAAATGCTCAACTTGATATTGAAGCAGCAAAACAGCAGAAATGGGAAACCATTGCTTCTGGTTTACCTCAAATTAGTGCATCCATTGATTATAATCATTGGTTAAAGCAACAAGTTTCACTAATTCCTGCTGAGTTTTTTGGTGGTAATCCAGGAGAATTCGCTGAAGTTGCCTTTGGTACAAAAAAAACAATGAATGCTAAAGCTACTTTAAATCAAAAAATATTTGATGGGTCATATTTAGTAGGTTTACAGTCAGCCAAGGTCTTTCTTGAAATTTCAAAAAATGCTAAAGAAAAAACAGACTTAGAAGTTAGAAAAGCTGTTATTAATGCTTATGGAAATGTTTTGCTTGCAGAAGAAAGCGTGAAAATATTTGAAAGAAATATTTCTGTTTTAGAAAAGAACCTAAACGAAACCACTAAGATTTATGAAAATGGTTTAGGAGAAGAAGAAAGTGTTGAGCAACTACAAATAACATTATCAGGTTTAAAAAGTAATTTATCAAACACTGAAAGATTAAAAACTCTAGCCTATAAAATGTTGAATATTACTTTAGGAGTAGATCTTAATTCAAATATTCTACTTAGTGATAATTTGAATAGCTTAACATCACAAAATATTGTTCTCAGCTTGTTAGACGCAGATGAAAACGTTGAGCAAACAATTGATTATAAAATTGCTGAAAATGATAAAGTATCTAAAGAGCTATTATTAAAACTTGAACGAAGTAAAGCTTTACCAACCTTAAATGCTTTTATTAATGGAGGTTATTCTGGAAACAACGACAAATTTCGATTTTTAAAAAGCTCACAAAAATGGTTTGGAACATCGCTACTTGGAGTTACTTTAGACATCCCTATTTTCAGTTCAGGAATGAGATCTGCTGCAACACAACGTGCAAGAATCAACCTTGAAAAAGCTAAAGCCGATTTAACCGAAACAGAGCAGCAACTAAAACTACAAATTGAAACTGCAAAAAGCGAATACAAGTTTGCAATTGAAGATTTTCAAAATAAAAAAGATAATTTAGGTTTAGCAGAACGTATAGAAAAGAAAAATCAAGTGAAGTTCTTTGAAGGAATTAGTACAAGTTTCGATTTACGTCAAGCACAAACACAATTATATACAATACAACAAGAGTTGCTTCAGGCTATGCTAGGCGTAATCAATAAAAAAGCCGCTTTAGAAACTGTATTAAATGAAATACCAAAAAATTAATCAATTAGAAAACACTAAAAATGAAACATATTTTCACATTATTAATTGCAACACTAATTTTAGCTTCTTGTGGAGGAGAAAAAAACTCTGGATCAGTTGATTCTATTATTGAAAAAGGAGATCTAACTAACATGAAATCAAAAAGAGATGATGTTTTAAAATCTTATGATAGTATTGGCAAAATATTAGGAAAACTAGAAGTAGCCATATCAGAAAAGGACACGCTTAAACGTTTACCATTAGTCACTTCATTTTCGGTAAAGGATACTATTTTTAATCATTATATTGATATCCAAGGTAATGTTGATACTAAAGAAAATCTAATTATATATCCTGAATTTGCAGGAACATTAACAAATGTTTATGTCAAAGAAGGACAAAGTGTTTCCAAAGGGCAACAACTTGCCAGAATTGATGATGGTGGATTGTCTAGTCAGTTAGCTCAAATACAAACACAATACAAATTAGCCAAAACTACTTTTGAAAGACAAAAACGTCTTTGGGATCAAAAAATAGGAAGTGAAATTCAGTATTTACAAGCTAAAGCTAATATGGAAGGGCTTGAAAATTCTGTTAAGCAAATACAAGCGCAAGTTGGTAAAACAATTGTTAGAGCTCCATTCTCAGGAACCATTGACGAAGTTATTTCAGATCAAGGACAAGTAGTCAATCCAAGCAATAGCCAATTAATGCGAATTGTGAGTTTGAAAAACATGTATGTTAAAGCCTCTATTCCAGAAAATTATTTAGGCACCATTAAAAAAGGAACCACTGTAAATCTAAAATTTCCTTCATTAGGAAAAGCAATTGAAGGCAAAGTAAGGCAAGTTGGTAATTTCATCAATCCTAATAACAGAACCTTTGAGGTTGAAATTGCAATCCCTAACAAAGACCTACTCATTAAGCCAAATTTAATTGCCAATTTAGAAATTAATGACTATTCAAAAGACAATGCTATAATTATTCCAGATAATGTTATTCAAGAAAATGCTCAAGGAGAAAAATTTGTTTACGTAATAAATACTCTTGAAAATTCAGAAGCTACAGCTATAAAAACTAAGATTGAAACAGGTCTGTCTTATCAAGGTTTTATTGAGGTTTTAAATGGTTTAGAAGTTGGGCAAACCATTGTAAAAGATGGAGCTATAACGATGAGAGATGGTTTAAACGTGAAAATCCAATAGCATTAACTGCCAAAATTATGGAAAATAAAAAAGTGAAATATTTCGGAATTTCTTCATGGTCTATTGACAATAGGAAAACCGTTTTTGTAATCATAGCGATTATTTTGATTGGTGGTTTAATGAGTTATTTAAGTTTGCCTCGTGAATCATTCCCGGAAATAATTGAATCAAAAATTTATGTGAGTTCAGCATATCCTGGAAATGCAGCTGAAGATGTTGAAAAATTAATTACCAAACCTCTTGAAGAAGCTTTTGATGATATATCAGGAGTTACAAAAATCACCTCAACATCACTTCAAGATTTTTCATCTATTCAAATTGAATTTCAAGAAGACATCACTCCTGACGAAGCCAAGGTAAAAATTAAGGATAAAATTGATAATGTTAAGGCACAACAAGATTGGCCAACAATAGATGGAGGCGTTAAAGTTGAGCCAAATGCATTTGACCTTAATATGTCTGAAATGATGCCAATTGCCAATATAAATTTAACTGGCGATTTTACATCTGAACAACTAAAGAATTTTGCCGAACTTTTGCAAGATGAAATTGAAGAGTTGCATGAAATAAAAGAAGCACAAATTTTAGGTGCTGAAGACAAAGAAGTTGAAGTTGCCGTAGATATTTTTAAAATGAATGCCTCTAACCTAAGTTTTGGGGATATTATTGGAGCGATTCAAAATGAAAATATTACAATTTCTGGTGGTAATATACTGCAAAATGGAATGCAGCGAAACATTCGAGTACTCGGTGAGATAGAAGATCCTCAAGACTTGCAAAATGTGGTGGTGAAAAATGATGGAGGACGCATTTTGCTTCGTGATGTTGCTAAAGTAAACTTTAGAGAAAAAGACAGAACAACCTTTGCTCGTGAATATGCTCAACCAGTTGTAATGCTAAGCATCATGAAAAAAAGTGGCGAAAATATGATCGCTGCAGTTGAAAAAATTAAAGTTATTCTAGATGAAGCTGTTGGAGTTTATATCCCAGATAACTTAAATGTTTCCATTACAAATGACCAATCTACAAGAACGGAAGCTCAAGTTTCTGAGTTAGAAAATAGTATCATTTTTGGTGTGCTTTTAGTGGTAGGTGTGTTAATGTTCTTTTTAGGTTTTAGAAATGCCATTTTTGTTGGTATTGCTATTCCTTTATCTATTATGATGTCTTTCTTAATTCTGCCAATTTTTGGAGGCTTTATGGGAATGAATATTACCTTAAATACAATGGTCTTGTTTGCCACAGTTATGGGATTAGGAATGTTGGTTGATAATGGAATTGTGGTTGTTGAAAATGTATATCGTCTAATGGATGAAGGTGTCCCTCGTTTAGAAGCGGCAAAACAAGGTGTTGGTGAAATTGCTTGGCCAATTATAGCATCAACAGCAACAACATTGGCAGCATTTCTGCCTTTAGGTTTTTGGCCTGGAATTATGGGTAAATTTATGATTTACTTCCCATTAACATTGGCAACAGTTTTAGGGTCTTCGTTGTTTGTTGCTCTTATTATTAATTCAATGCTTACTTCTGTATTTATGAAAACTGAAGAAGCTGAAATGGAACGAAAATCTTTGATAAAAATTAGTGCTGCATTACTAATTTTTGGTGTTTTACTAATTGCATCTGCATTACTAAAAACAAACGCTATTTTTATGGCTATTGGTCCATTAGCGGTTTTAACAGGAATAGGGATGAGTTTTTATGGCTGGCTAAAACGTGATAAAACTAATCTATTAAAAAATGGTTTAGCAATATTAAGTGCAGGGGTTCTTTTCTCAGTAATAGGGTTTACTGGAGGTCCTAAAGCTCTTTTTGGTTTTGGTAATTTATTTATTCTATTAGCTGGAATACTTTGGTTTCATAAATATTTTCTGCTTCCATTATCAAATAAGTTTCAATATAAGTGGCTACCCAAACTAGAAAATAGTTATAAAAGCTTTTTGAATTTTGCATTAAAAGGGAGTAATGCCTATAAGTTTTTCTTTGGAACATTCTCTTTACTTATTTTATCATTTATTGTGTTTGCCGCTAAACAACCTAATGTATTATTCTTCCCAGAAAATGAGGCAAATCAAGCCATTGTTTACATAGAGTATCCTGAAGGAACAGATATTGCAAAAACAAATATAGTTACACAAGATATTGAGGTTAAGGTTATTGAAACATTAAATCAATTTTCTTATCAAAAAGATGGTAAGCTTTATAACTATATGGCTGAGTCTATAATATCACAAGTAGGTGAAGGTGCCGGTAATCCACAAACAGATGGTGGAGCGCAAAACGAGATGCCTCATAAAGGAAAGGTGACTGTATTATTTAGAGAGTTTAAATATCGCGTTGATAAAAATGGTAATGCTATTAGTAGTAATGATGTACTAACAGCTATGAGAAAAGCAGTACATGGTTATCCTGGTGTTTCAGTTATTGTTGACAAAAATCAAGAAGGTCCTCCTGCTGGTTATGCAATTAACATGGAAGTAAAAGGTGATGACTATAACGAATTATTAGCCGAAGCTGAAAATATTCAACGCTATATTAACGAAAATAATATTCCTGGTATTGAAGAGTTAAGACTTGATGTTAACCAAAACAAACCAGAAATGGAAGTGTATGTTGACAGAAAGAAAGCCGGAGAATTAGGTGTAAGTACTGCAATGGTAGGTCGTACATTAAGACAAGCTATTTACGGTTTTGATGCGTCAACCTATAAAGAAGGTGAAGATGATTACGATATTTATGTTCGTTTTAATAATGAAAACAGATATAATGAAAGTGCTTTGTTTAATCAATCTGTAACTTTTAGGGATAATAATGGAAAGCTAAAGAAAGTTCCTATTTCATCTGTTGTTAACAAACGAAATATAGCAACATTTAGTTCTATTAAACGAAAAAACCTAAAACGAGTTATAACAGTATATTCTAATGCTCTTGAAGGCTATAATGCTACCGAAATTGTCGGCAAAATAGAAACCTTAATGACTAACTATAAAATGCCTCAAGGTATTTCATATCAATTTACTGGCGAACAGGAAGAACAAGCTAAAAACATGGCGTTTTTAAGTAAAGCCCTAGCAATAGCCTTAGCGCTTATTCTTTTGGTTATTGTGGCGCAATTTAATTCAATTAGTAAACCAATAATCATTTTTGGTGCTATTATATTGAGTTTTATTGGTGTGCTGTTTGGAATGGTCATATTTGGAAATGATTTCGTTGTTATTATGACTATGATGGGAATTATTGCACTTGCCGGAATTGTGGTAAATAATGCCATAGTACTAATTGACTACACACAATTATTAATTGATAGAAAAAAATTAGAACTAGGTTTAGATGAAGAAAGTTTGTTAACCAGAGAACATTATAGAAACGCAATTATTGAAGGTGGTCGTGCTCGTTTACGTCCAGTACTACTAACAGCAATTACAACTATTCTTGGATTATTCCCATTAGCAGTTGGTTTGAATATTGATTTCTTTTCTTTGTTTACTGAGTTTGATCCTAAAATCTATATAGGAGGAGATAATACCATATTCTGGAAACCTATGTCTTTAACCATTATTTATGGCCTTACATTTGCTACTTTCTTAACCTTGGTAATTGTCCCAGTAATGTTTTACTTACTTAACAGAGCAAAAATTAGATTTGCAGATAACTAATATTGACATTGGTTCATAGCTCTCTCTAAGAGCTTTGTAATTAATAGCAGGAAAGCCTCAACATATGTTGAGGCTTTCTATTGTATTACAATTTTTTTAAATGTTGTGTTTTCTTCTGAAGTAAGTTTCAATAAATAAATTCCGCTTTTAAAGTAACTTAAATCAAAATTAGTAGTGTTTGATAATTTACTTTCTGAATATACATTTGCTCCCAAAATATTGTAAAGACTAATTTGATAATTATTTAAGTCAGTGATTAAGGTAACTTTGCCTTCGCTTGGATTTGGAAATAATGTAATCTCATCTACTTTATTTTCAGAAGTTGAAAGCGTTGAGCTTTCAACAATATGAAGTTTTTGATTGGCAGAAACATTATAAAGAATATCTTCTACTCCACTTAACCAAGTTACCTTAACATAGTCTACAGTTGCGCTATTGCCAAGACCAAAAAACTCAGCGCCAGAATTTTGGCTTATGTAACCTTCTCCACAAATTGTATATCTGTTTTGCAAAATTCCGTTTGCTTGTATTTCAATCCATGAACCAATTCCCATTCTATTACTTGTTGTCCCCTCTAATGTGACTTTTAACCAATTATTGTCAATATTGGTGCTACAATCATTCATAAATAAAAAATTGTAATCAGGTGAATTATTAATTACAGCTATATCAGGATAGCCATCATTATTTACATCTCCAATGGCATTTGAATAGCTTTCAGCAGTATCATTGTCAAACCCAGCATTTGATGGTATTGTAAAATTCCCATTACCTGAGTTTTCATAAAATGCAGATGGCAATGCAGAGGTTGACCCATCAAGCATACCGCTTACATAAAGATCTTGGTCTCTATCATTATCAGCATCTATAAAAACCGCTCCCCAGGCAATACTATTAAAAATTGTCCCATTTGAACTTGCTATATCAGTAAATGTCTCATCTCCATTATTAATAAAAAAAGAATTCCCTGCTTGTGTATTTGTAACATAAATATCTAACCAACCATCATAATTATAGTCTTCAATTGTTGTAGACATAGCATCTATTGAAATATCTGTTCCTGACGATACACTTATGTCTGTAAATGTTCCATTCCCATTATTTTTATACAAAATATTTGAAGTTATTATTCGGTCGTTTGAAATGTAAATATCTTGCCATCCATCGTTATTAAAATCGAAAAAAGATGCACACAAGGTTAAGTGGTTGTCATTACTAATTCCTGCTATTGTGTTAACATTAGTAAAGGTGTTATTTCCATTGTTTTTGTATAAGATATTTGGGTAAGTTCTATTTGTAAAATCTCTATTGCCAAGAAACAAATCTAAAAAACCATCATTATTATAATCTCCCCAAGTAGCTGTCCAGGATTTCATATTATCCATTGATATACCAGAAACTAAAGTTATATCAATAAAATTCATACTACCATCATTTAGATATAATCTATTTGAAGCATTATTACTTACTATAAATAGATCATTATCACCATCATTGTCAATATCTACCCAATTAATTTGCCGAGTATCATTAAGATTATCAGCTAGGCTTAAATTCACCGAATTAAGGGTTCCTCCATTATTTTTAAAAAAATATATTGGATCTCCATCTTGTGATGAAAATGTTATATCGTCCCAACCATCATTGTCAAAATCAAAAAAAGAAACACCTCCAATGAATTCAGTTAAACTATGGAATACATTAATATTTTGACTAGCAGAGCTTTCTGTAAAGGTAATCTGAGCAGTTATTGTATTTACAAGTACCAATAAACAGAAGGTATTCAGTGCTTTTTTTAAATTCATAAATGTTGCTAATATTTTTTATTATTCTCGTTATTATTTGAAGGCAAATCATAATTTACCTTTTTAAATTTATAGAATT
>Ga0316189_10000939_pt1 | contig 29008 bp, 23 predicted proteins | sample LowCovwburrow_MG_FD_204930 | JGI IMG/M metagenome (GOLD analysis project Ga0316189, IMG submission 204930) | Coastal sediment microbial communities from Maine, United States - Lowes Cove worm burrow | ecosystem: Environmental > Aquatic > Marine > Coastal > Sediment | place: USA: Maine...
CTTCAATCATTTTAATGGCGGCATCGCCTTCCTCTTTTGAGATAGCGGCGACTTTAACCACACCGGAATCTTCAATCGCAATACTGGTGTTGGTTTCACTCTGGATGCCTCGAATTATTTTGCCGCCGGGGCCGATAATTTCGCGGATCTTGTCGGGATGGATCTGGATGGTAGTGATGGTCGGCGCATAGGGAGAAATTTCCTGACGGGGTGCGCTCAACGCTTCGGCCATTTTGTTGAGAATATGCAACCGTCCGTCCTTAGCCTGGGCCAGGGCCTTTTCCATGATGTCTTTGGAAAGTTCAAGGATTTTGATATCCATTTGAAGGGCCGTAATACCTTCCGCGGTGCCGGCCACCTTGAAGTCCATGTCTCCGGTGTGATCCTCATCTCCTAAAATATCCGAAAGGACCACAATCTGATCATCTTCCTTGACAAGTCCCATGGCGATGCCGGCCACCGGGGCCTTGATGGGAACACCGCCGTCCATTAAGGCCAGGCAACATGAGCACACGGTTCCCATGGAGGAAGATCCGTTGGATTCAAAGACCTCGGATACCAGCCGAACGGTATAATCAAAATTTTCTTTATCAGGCAGAATTTTTTCGATGGCTCGGGTGGACAATCCACCGTGACCGATGTCCCGGCGACTGGGGCCTCCAATGCGTTTGACTTCGCCGACGGAATAGGGCGGGAAGTTATAGTGCAGCATAAAGGGACGTAATTCTTCACCGCCAAGGGTTTCGACGCGCTGTTCATCCTGGCCGGAACCCAGGGTCAGTACGCCGAGGACCTGGGTTTCTCCCCGAGTAAAAAGAGCACTGCCGTGGGGACGCGGCAGGATACCGGTCTCGCAGTCAATCGGCCGGATTTCGTCGAATTGACGACCATCGATTCGGCGGCCTTCTTTCAAAATGAGATCCCGGCTGATTTTCTTCTGCAAATCGCCTAGAATGTCGTAAATTTCTTCTTCTCGATCGGCATAGGCGTCACCCAAGTTTTCAAACAGTTGCGCTTTAAGCTCGCGCAAGGCCCCAGAGCGTTTTGTTTTCTCAGGAATTAAAATCGCGTCGCGGATGGGTGCGGAGGCTTGCGGTTCCAGCAGACCGACCAGATCTTCATCTTTTGCCGGCGGAGAATAGGGTCGTTTGGTTGCGCCGTGGGTTTCCTGCAGTTGCATTTGAATATCGATGAGGGGCTGCATGGCCTCATGAGCGAAAAATATGGCTTCCAGCATGTCCGCCTCGCTGATCAGGTTTCCGCCGCCTTCGACCATCACGACACCGGTCTTGGAGCCCGCCACGATGATATTGAGATCGCTTTCTTCCCAATCCGGGATGCCGGGGTTTACTATCAGCCGGCCGTTTAGACGACCGACCCGCACACTTGCAATGGGTCCGGCAAAGGGGATGTCCGAGATCGTAAGAGCGGCCGAAGCCCCTAACATCGCCAATGTATCCGGATCATTTTCCTGATCCATGGATAGCACGGTCGCAATTACCTGGGTTTCGTAATTGTATTTTTTAGGAAACAGGGGACGAATGGGCCTGTCGATCAGACGGGCTGTCAGTGTTTCTTTTTCACTGGGCCGGCCGATTTCACGACGAAAATAATTACCGGGTATCCGGCCGGCGGCATAGATCTTTTCCTGATATTCAACAGAAAGCGGTAAAAAACTCGATGGTCTCGCTTTATGAGCGGAGACTGTGGTGACTAGTACAATAGTGTCGCCGTAACGGACCACAACCGACCCGGATGCCTGTTTGGCAACTTTGCCGGTCTGGATGCTGATTGTTTTTCCGTCGATTTCTGCTTTAAGCGTAGTTTCCATGTTTATCTCCTGGATTTATGCGACGCTGAAATTTTACCTGCTCGATGTTATCAAACATTTTCAAACGAATACCGTCAGCACGTCGCCTGCTGCCGGAGCGCTCGCGGTCTTTCTAATATCGATATGACTGAAATAATGTTTCAGGGCTCACCGGGTTCAAAAGCACACCAGAGTAATTCGGTATACAGATTGGTTGCAACCGGCTGCTTACCTTTTTAAGCCCAGCGTCTCAATGATGGTACGATAACGATTTACGTCTTTGAACTTTACGTAATTAAGTAGCCGGCGGCGTCTGCCGACCAGCATCAGCAGTCCTCTGCGCGAATGATGATCCTTTTTGTGAATCTTTAAGTGCTCGGTGAGATAGGAAATTCGGTGGGTCAAAAGTCCAACCTGAACCTCCGGAGATCCGGTATCGGACTCATGCAATTTGAATTTCTCGATCAGTTTTTTCTTATCGCTGGTTGTGAAAGCCACTTTCTTTTCTGCCTCCTCTGTTAATTAGTATCTTAATTCAGCCTGGTTGAATGTTTGACTATGTCAATTTATAGTCATAATTTCAATATGTTAAGATTTCTGAAACATGAAGCGTCCAGTTTTTTCCAGTTTATCCGATTTGGCGTTTCTACTGTTTGGGAAACACACAGTGGTACGCCAGACGGTGACCGGGTTCTTTACATTTCAATATTGCAATAAGATCTCCTTCCCAGTCAACTACTTTTATTTCGGAACCGGCACGATGGGCTCCGACAATGCTGTTTAATCCTATCAGATCTCCGGTTGAAATCATTTTACCTTGCTGTATTTTTTCAGCCAACCGGGCGTCGGCACGAAGTTGCGGCATGTCCGGCAAAGCGTCTGCCATGGGAATGATATGCGCCGACAGCTTAGTGCTGTTTTTCAATTTTTCAAGCTCGGACAGCGAAATTGCCTGCTTCAGGGTAAATCCACTGCTTTCAAGCCGCTTTAAGGCGGTGAGATGCCCACCGCAACCCAGGGATTTTCCGATGTCGGCACTCAATGTACGGATATAGGTTCCGGCCGAACAGGTCACCTCAAAACGAATGAGTGGAAGTGAAATTTCCCGTATGGTGATGTTGTCAATTCGCACACACCTGGGTGGCTTTTGAATTGGCGTGCCACGACGCGCCAGCTTGTAAAGCGGAATACCTTTGTGCTTCAATGCTGAATAAACCGGCGGTAGCTGCTTAATGGGCCCTTCAAACTTTCTGAAAACATTTTGTATGGTTTGCGGCGAGAAATCAACTGGTTTGCCGGTCGAAACAGGTGTTCCGGTTAAATCTTGGGTATCCGTTTCTTCTCCTAGTTTGAGCACACCGGTGTATTTTTTATTGCCGCGCAGTAAAAATCCTGCAAGCCGGGTCGCCTGATTCAAGCAGCAAATCAGCACTCCTTCGGCAAAGGGGTCCAACGTACCGGCGTGTCCTACTTTTTCGGCCTTGAGCGTTTTTTTAACAAATTTCACAACACCGGCGGATGAGATATTGCCGGGTTTATCGATAACAATAATTCCACTTAAACGGGCGCTCGCCATCACAAATCATTGGACAGCGTAATAATTTCGGATTTTAATTTTGCCATGGACATTTCGGCCTGAAATCCCGCCGCATTGGAATGCCCACCACCTCCAAAAGCGCCGGCGATGGCCGCCACATCGACCGATCCATCGGAACGCAGGCTTACATGAAAATTTCGTAACTTGTCTGAATTCGCGCCTCCGTTTTTTTGTTCTTGGATCAGGGCGGCCACTTTGACGTCTTCGATTCGTCTGGCATAATTGATGATACCGTCGACATCTTCCGACTGGGTTCCGGTTTCTTCAAACATGGCATTGGTAAGCGTCATAACCGATAATTTACCGTTATCGGAAATCTCTATAGAATCCAGTGCCAGGTTTAACAGTTTTATGCGTCCCAGGGAGTAAGTCCCAAATACGTGTTGGGCAACATTATAAGGCGTGACTCCGTATTGAACCATCTCCTGGCTGATGGCAAAAGCTGCCTGGTTGGTGTTTGAAAACCGAAACGATCCGGTGTCGGTCAAGATACCGGTGTATATTGACGTTGCAATTGCTTTGTTTATGGGGGCGTTTAAAGCTTTTATCAAGCGGTAGACGATTTCCGCGGTGGAACAGGCGGCCGGGTCGATGAGCTGAATGTTACCAAAGCGGTTATTTGTGATGTGGTGATCGATATTGATGATGACCGGGATTTGACTGACCACCGAGTAAGCTTCGCCAACCCGTGACACATGGCCGCAATCCAAAATAAGAGCTGCATCATAGGTCGCCGCTTTTTCAGTATGCCTGACGATTCGTTCCACTGCGGGCAGAAATCGGTAGACGGCCGGAATAGGGCTGGCGTTGTATAGGGTAACCTTTTTATCCAGTTTGTCCAAGGCCAACCCCATGGCCAGCAACGAACTGATTGCATCCCCATCCGGATCGCAATGGGAGGCCAGTAAAAGATGTTGCGATTTTTTAATTTGATTGATTATTTCGTCCATTTTCCGTCTTTATTTTTTTCAGCAGTTCGTTAATATGAGATCCGTAGTCCAAAGATTCGTCATAAAAAAAAGTCAGATCCGGCATGTAGCGCAGACTGAGTTTGGGTGCAAGACTTCGTTTAATGAAACCACGCGCGCTTTCAAAACCTTTGGCAGCCGCTTCCACTTTAGCGCTGCCACCGTGAATTGAAAAATAAATGCGGGCCAGTTTCAAATCCCGCGACATTTTTACATTTGTGATCGTTGCCATTTGCAAACGGGGATCGTGGATGTCCTTTCTTAACAACTCCGACAAGACTTCCTGAATTAAACCGCTGACCCTGTCTGCCCGGGAAAAGGATATCATAAATGAATTATTTCCATTTCGGTATCGACTATTTCCGCCAAGCCTATATCTTCGGCCAAGTTGAAAATTTTGTCGATTTTTGAGTTAATCAGCGCCGCGTCGTTCCCGACCAGTGAAAAGCCGATTTCCGCTTTTTGGTAGATATCGTTTGAGCCCACCTCGGCTACCGATGCATTGAAATTGTTACGCAAACGGTTGATCATGGATTTGACAACTTTGCGTTTGGCCTTCAAAGAGCGGCAATCATGCAGCCTCAAGGTGATAAGTCCGGTTCCGACAACCATATTTTTTAATGGCTAATACCCAATTTAGTTAAAAAGCAATTTCGAGCTATCAAATATTCAAGGAATTCTTTTATTTAAGAAATATCAAATTACAAATCACAAATATCAAATAAATCACAATGACAAAAATTTAAAATACCAAACTTATCTCTGATAGTTAAGAAAGAACATTTCAATTTACCAAAGCTGTGAGGCTTTTAGTAAAAAATACGACCTATTCCGATCTCAAAGCTGTTTTGTCTTTGGATATTGGAATTTGAGATTTATTTGTATTTTGATGCTTGTAGTTTGAGATTTGATTTTCACTATTCTATTGCCGGCTTAATTTCTTCCAGGTAATAGCACTCAAGGACATCGCCGACTTTGATATCATTGAAATGTTCAATCCCGATCCCGCATTCGTAACCGGCTTGTACTTCTTTGACGTCGTCTTTAAACCGCCGCAGGGAAGAATTTTTGCCTTCATACAATACAACGCCATCTCTGACAACACGGATATTCTGCCCGCGTTCAAATTTGCCATCGTTCACATGACAACCGGCGATGGTGCCGATTTTGGGTATCTGAAATAGCTCGCGTACATCCGCTGAGCCCATAATGTGTTCTTTATAGGTGGAATCCATCAGACCCACCATGGCGCCCTTGACATCTTTGATGACGTCATAAATGACACTGTAAAAGCGCATATCAACATTTTCTTCGCTGGCGATCGCCTGAACCTTGGTTGTCGGCCGCACATTAAAACCAAAGATGATTGCATTGGACACGGCCGCCAGGGGAATGTCCGATTCGGTAACGGTTCCGGTAGCGGAGTGCACGACATTAACTTTTACTTCTTCATTGGAAAGCTTTGTTAACGCCTCGGTGAGGGCTTCAATCGAGCCGTGAACATCCGCTTTGATAATAAGGTTTAAATCTTTGACATCGCCCTGCTGCATCTGTTCAAAAAGATTTTCCAGGCTAACTCTATTGGTTTGGGCCAACTCTTTGGATCGCTGCCGTTGAACACGATGCATACTGACCTGTCTGGCGCTTTTCTCATCGTCGAGGGCAATCATCTCATCACCGGCCACAGGCACTCCGGACAAGCCCAGGATTTCAACCGGTATGGAAGGACCGGCTGATTCGACCTGAACCCCCTGGTCGTCCAACAAGGCGCGGATTTTACCGAAGTGAATACCGCATACGACCGCATCGCCGTTTCGCAAAGTTCCGTCCTGTACGAGAACGGTGGCCACCGGCCCCCGGCCGGTATCTATCTTGGCTTCAACTACGTGACCGTATGCCAGTTTGTCCGCATTGGCTTTCAGTTCCAATACTTCAGATTGCAGTGAAATCATTTCCAGCAATTCGTCGATGCCCTGTTCCTGCTTTGCGGAAACTTGGATAAAAATCGTATCACCGCCCCAATCTTCCGGGGTCAATCCATTCTCGGCCAGCTCTCGTTTAACCCGGTCAGGATCGGCATTGGCCTTGTCGATCTTGTTGATCGCAACAATAATAGGAACATCCGCCGCCTTGGAATGGTTGATGGCTTCAATTGTCTGCGGCATGACACCATCGTCGGCGGCGACAACCAAAATGACAATATCGGTGACCTTGGCCCCCCGGGCCCGCATGGCGGTGAACGCCTCATGACCGGGCGTGTCAAGAAACGCTATTTGCCCTTTATCGGTAACAACACGATAGGCGCCGATGTGCTGGGTAATACCGCCCGCTTCCGTCTGGGTTACGTGGGTTTTTCGGATAACATCGAGCAGGGAGGTTTTGCCATGGTCGACGTGGCCCATAATGGTAACCACCGGAGGTCGTTCCTGTAAGTTTTCCGGGCCGTCGGTTTTCTGTTTAAGAATTTCTTCCTCTTCAAAGGTGGCGCGTTCTACTTCATAATCAAATTCGGCGGCAACCAGGACCGCGGTGTCATAGTCGATGCTCTGATTGACAGTCGCCATAACTCCCATGCCCATGAGGGTTTTTATCATTTCGCCGGATTTAATTCCCATTCTTTTAGCCAGCTCGGAGAGAACAATGGCATCATCAATTTTGATGCGCCGTTTGATGGCTTTGGCTGTTGTAATTTGAGTTTTTTGTCCGCTGGCAACCGCTTTGCCCTTGGCACCCTTGCGCGGTTTACGGGTTCGATAGCCACTATCGTATAGGGCGGCACCCTCGATAACCGATTTTTTACGAAATGAGATTTTCTTTTTTAAGAATTTTTTGTTTCCCTCAATATCTTCGGCATGCTTCTGTTTTGATTTCTTTTTCTTGGTTTCTTTGGAAACTACTTCCTGAGGTGGAACAACCGGTTTGGCCGCCGGTGGTCGAGACGGCATCCGCCTAACTTTACCCTTGGGCTTTTCAAGCGTAGCGACTTTTTTCTCCGGTGTTTTTTCCACCGGCTTTACAGGCAGTTGGATAATTTTGGCGGCGGATTCTTTTTTCGGTTTCTTAACAACTTTTTTAGGCTTCTTCTCCTTAAGGGTAACCGGTGATTCGACCTGGTCTACCGGAGCCTCCTGACTTTCCGGCGTCTTCGGGGCCGGTTCCACAACGACCTCCTCTGTCGCCTCTTCGGCAACTTTCTCATCAACCGTTTCCAACGCCTCAGAAGGTTTTTTATCAGCGGCCTCTATCTCTTCAACGGCTTCCGCCGGCTTTTCAGCGGCTTCGGCTGACGCTTGTTCCACAGGGGCCTCTTTACTCTCGACAACTTCTGCAGCGGTCTCCTGTTCGGCGGCTACTTCGACGGTATCCGCTGTGGGTTCGGCCACGACTTCAAGCGGGACTTTTTTCTTACGTCTGCGAATGACGGTCGGTCTTACGCGGGTTTCCTCGATGGATACTTCTTTTTTCCCAAAAATCACGGTTTTCACCTTGTCAACGGCTTCATCATCAAGAGAACTCATATGACTCTTGACAGAGATATCAAGTTCATTCAGCTTACTCAGCAGAATTTGGTTTGTCAGGTTAAGGTCTCTGGCGAGTTCATAAACCCTGGTCTTGGCCATTAGTTCCCCCTAAGGTTCCCTTATTTACCCTATCAATCTATTTTTTTGTCCGATTCAGCCTGATTCGGCGGCGGTTCGGAATGCGGCGAATCTTCTATTTCGGTGGTCTCGTCTTCAGTGGATTGCAGGGTATTTCCTTCTTCGCCGAGATCGTTATTCGCCCCGGTTTCGGCATGTGTTTCCTCATCCGGCGGCGGTTCGGAATGCGGCGAATCTTCTATTTCGGTGGTCTCGTCTTCAGTGGATTGCAGGGTGTTTCCTTCTTCGCCGAGATCGTTATTCGCCCCTGTTTCGGCATCTGTTTCCTCATTCGGCGGCGGTTCGGATTGCGGCGAATCTTCTATTTCGGTGGTCTCGTCTTCAGCGCTTTGCAGGGCGGTTTCTTCTTCGCCGAGATCGTTATTCGCCTCGGTTTCGGCGTATGTCTCATTGTCCGCTTCTGCTTCGGCCTGTGCGACCGCATTGCGTGCCGACTCGAGAAGTTTATCTGCCTTATCTTCCCCGATACCTCTAATTTGAATTAAATCTTCGATGGTTGCCTGGCTGATTTCTTCAGCCGAGTAAAAACCGCTCTCATATAATGCATCGGCTAAACCGATTCCGACCCCCGGCAACGCCACAAGTGAGTCATACCCGATCTGCATGGCCTGACTGTAGCGCGTTTCATTTTTAACATCCAGATGCCAGCCGGAAAGCTTGGATGCCAACCTTACGTTTTGACCTTTTTTACCAATGGCAATGGATAAGTACTCGTCTGGGACGATAACTTCCATCGAACGATTGTCTTCGTCTATTATAACCCTTGAAATCTCAGCGGGGGCCAGTGCGTTGCATACGAATTTAGCCGGATCCAGATGCCACGGTATGATGTCGATTTTTTCGCCCCGAAGTTCTTGCACGACGTTTTGCACCCGGCTGCCTTTCATACCCACGCAGGCACCGACAGGGTCTATGTCGGAATTATTCGAGGCCACCGCAATTTTTGCGCGCACCCCGGCTTCGCGAGAAGCGCCCATGATGGTTACAATACCCTCGCTGATTTCCGGTACTTCGGTCCGGAAAAGGTCAATCAAAAAGTTTGGATGTGTCCTGGAAAGAACAATTTGAGGACCACGTGATTCTTGCAGCACATCCAGGATATAGGCGCGAATGCGATCTCCCCGGCGATACGATTCCCTCGGCACCTGCTCGCGGGACGGAACGATCCCTTCGGTATGACCCAGGTTGACAATGATATCGCCCCGATCGATCCGCTGCACGATGCCGTTTAAAATTTCCCCTTTACGGTCAATGAAATTGGCATAGACGGCATCTTTTTCAGCATCCTTCATTTTTTGGATGATGACCTGTTTGGCCGACTGCGCGGCGATACGACCGAAAGTGGTGGCATCCATCTTGGTGCCGAGGCTGTCGCCGACCTCGCATTCGGGATCCAGCTTGCGCCCTTCCTCAAGGCTGATCTGAACAGCAGGCTCAATGATCTCTTCGGTGACCTCCATAAACTGGAAGACCTCAATCTCACCGCTTTCATCATTATATTGAACTTCGATATCCAGTTTGTTGCCAAACTTTTTTCTGGCGGCAGATCGCAAAGCTTCTTCCAGAGCCTTGATAAGGACTTCGCGGTCAATACCTCTATCTCGGCTAACCTGTTCAACGACACGTTTTATGTCTGAGACAAACATCAGATCGCTCCATTCATATTTAGTTTTTCCACGGGATTTAATTTCTAACAGGTCTAATCTGCAAGTCGTGCTTTCAATATATCCTGATTTGGAATGGCAACAATTTGCTCGTCTAGCTGCAGATTCACCTGTCCGCAGGAAATCCCCAAAAGGATGCCCTTAAAATTTTTTTGCCCGTTAATCGATCGAGCCGTTTTAATTTTTACCCGGTTTCCTTTATATTTATTAAAATCCTCTGTTGAAGCCAGCGGCCGCGAGGGTCCCGGAGAGGTGACTTCGAGATTGAACGGCCCGATATCTCCCAGGTTGACATCTATAATATCCCCCATTTGGCGGCTGACAATGGCACAATCATCCAGGTTGATCCCTTCAGGCTTGTCTATATACAGGCGCAGAATTCGACCCCCTGATTCTCGCTGATACTCAACGTAAATCAGCTCCAGACCTTCGGACTCACACACCGGCTTGGCCAGAGCTGAGACCTGGTCGGCAATTTTTTGCAGGTTGGCAGGTGAATGACGGTGGTCCACCGGCCTGGACCTTCTTTTAAAATGATGCTTCTTTCTTTTCACCGTACTGCGAATGCCCTCTTTAAAACGCAAAAACGGGCTATCGCCCGTTTCCTCATGTCTCAGGTAGACCTTTATTGATGCACAGCGAGATAGTTTATCTGTTCATACCAATAACCATAAGGAAAAAGTTAAGTTCATCCCACAATACAATCATACCACCGCTGCCCATACGCAAGGATCAGGCGAAATCAAACTGGAGCGGGCAACGAGATTTGAACTCGCGACACCAAGCTTGGGAAGCTTGTACTCTACCAACTGAGCTATGCCCGCTCGTTAACCGCTTAAATTAGTATAATTAAGACAAATTTACACGGTTGTCAATATTTTTCATCAAACTAATTATTGTCGAGCATGTTCCTGATGCTTGACAGTTCCGTTCTCAGGTCCTCCAAGAACCGCCTGGTGGCGGGGGACTCAGCCTCGGCCTTAGCGTTTATAAATTTACGGGCGCCGTCAATGGTAAATTTCTTTTCGTAAAGCAGATGCTTAATCTCAAGGATTATCTCAATATCTTTTTTTGTGTACGACCGCTGTCCCGATTCGGTGCGCCGCGGCTTTATTCTTTTAAATTCAGTTTCCCAGAACCGTAACACGTGGCTCGGAAGTTCGGCGATTTTGCTGACCTCACCAATTTTAAAATAGAACTTATCAGGTATTTTTATTTGATAAGGCTTTTGATCTTGCATTGTGAACCCATGGACCTGCGCTGAGCGGGTTAGGGTAAAGTGGCACCGAACGCATTTAAAAGTTTGTCTGTAATCGCCCTGTGCAGGTCATTTACATCATCGTCTTCCAAGGTTTTGGTGGATGACCGATAGGTAACACGAAACGAAATACTTTTTTTGCCGGCAGCGATGGGATTGCCTTCAAAGACATCGAATAAATGCAACCGTTCCACCAGGTTTTCACCGATATCATCAACCGCTTGCAGTACTGTTTGGGTCTCAATTCCCCGGTCGATAATAATGGTAATGTCTCTGTAGATAGCTGGGAACCGGGGGATCGGTCTCGAGGCCGCATCCGACGGTATCAGCGACATAATTTTGTCCAGCTCCAGTTCAAAGATAAATGCCGTTTGCTTTAAATCAAAGTTATCCCGGACCAGGGGATGGATTTCACCTGCGATCCCCACTTGTAGGCCTGCGATCAAAATTTGCGCCGTGTGCCCGGGTCTGGTATATTCACAGGTTTCGTCGGGTATTTTAGTAAACCGGACATTATCTATTTTCAAAGCCCGAATCAGCGCCTCAACGCAACCCTTGATGTCATAAAAATCACAAGGGATTTCCCCCTGGTGCCATGAGGTGTCATTTCGTGATCCGGTCCACAGGGCTGCCAGAATCTCCGGCTCCAGGGGTAAGTTCTGCCGATCTGATTTAATGTATGTTTTGCCGATTTCAAATAATTTTAGATTCTTAACCTGGTGCGCGATATTGTAGACCGCAGCTTCGATCAGACCCGGTACCAGCGATGTGCGCATGACCGTCTGGTCTTCAGTCAAAGGATTTAAAATATGAAGGTAGTTCCGCCGGGCATCCTGATCTTTAAGCCGGAGGCGGTCACCGGTCCGTTCGGAAGCAAAACTGTAGGTGATCGCTTCCGTGAAACCAAAGCCGTTCATTAATCTTTTTATCCGGTTTCTGAGTCCCAAAGAGTGGTCCGAAGTTCGACCTTCGGCAGGCATCGCCGGGAAAGTCGTCGGGATATTATTATACCCCGAAAGTCTGGCCACTTCCTCCATCAGATCCTCCGGCCTTGAAATATCCACTCTGAAGGTTGGTGGAACGACGGTCAGACGTTCGTCAACATCTTCGGACCTCATGTTTTCAACCTTAAACTCAATGGATTCGAGAAGGTTTTTTATTTGTCCGGCGTCCGGCGTGATTCCCAGCAGTCGATGCGTCCGTCTTACACTCAAATCGACGCTATTTAAGGTTTGGGGTTTTGGGTATTCATCGATGATTCCTTCAACAAGGCTTCCTCCGCCGAGTTCTACCATGAGTTTTGCGGCCCGGTTGACGGCCCGGACCGTGCCCTGGGGGTCCACTCCGCGTTCAAAACGATGGGAAGCATCTGTACCTAAACCCAATTTTTTGGATGTTCTTCGGATACTTACCGGATTGAAATAGGCGCCTTCGATGAGCACCCGGGTGGTGGTCGTTTCAATTTCCGAGTTGAGACCACCCATGACACCGCCTATGCCAACGGCTTGAGCGCCATCACAGATCATAAGCATCTCCGCCCCTAGTGTCCGTTCTTTCTCATCCAGGGTGACAAATCTTTCACCTTCGGCGGCGGTGCGAACGACGATGCGATTTTCTGCCAAAAAATCAAAATCAAAGGCGTGCAGCGGTTGACCGGTTTCCATCATGACGAAATTGGTGATGTCGACGATATTATTGATCGGACGCAGTCCAATGGACAACAGCCTATCCTGAAGCCAGAACGGAGATGCCTCTACTTTCACCTTTTCCACGAGCCTGGCAGAATAGCGTGGACAGTGGTCCGGTGCCTCAATTTTTACCGACGAGATATTATGGATGGCATTCGCTTTATCCTCAATGGTGTAATCGGGATAATTTAAGGGTGTTTTTTGTATTGCAGCTATTTCACGGGCGATGCCGATTACGCTGAGACAATCCGGTCGGTTGGGCGTTAGATCGAATTCCAAAACGATATCGTACAGGCCGAGGGCATCGGCCAGCCGGTCTCCAACTTTCAATGACAAATCAAGGGCTTTGATGCCGCTGCTGTCGATGCCAAGGCCCAGCTCCGCATCGCTGCAAAGCATCCCTTCGGAGCTTACTCCCCGGATCACGCTTTTTTTCAGTTCAGATCCGTCCGGGAAGACAGTACCGGGTTTTGCCAGGGGCACCAACATGCCTGTTTCGACATTGGGTGCACCACACACCACCGACGAAATTTGATCTCCCGTATTGACCCGGCAGATTTTCAGTTTGTCGGCATTTGGATGTGGACTCACATCTTCTATAGAGCCCACAACGACACTGCCCAAATAGTCATAGCGATCTGCAACCGACTCCACTTCCAGGCCGACCATGGTAAGGGCATCGGCCAGATCGGCCGCATCCATATTGATGGCAATATAATCTTTTAGCCAACTCAGGCTAACCTTCATTAAAACTGCTCCAGAAACCTTATATCGTTTTCAAAAAACTTGCGGATGTCATCGATGCCGTACTTCAGCATGGCAATTCTATCCACCCCCATGCCAAAGGCAAATCCGGTATAGCGATCGGCATCGTATCCCACGTTTTCATACAGCGCCGGGTGTACCATCCCCGAACCGAGAATTTCAAGCCATCCGGTATGTGAGCAGACCCGGCACCCCTCACCCCGGCAGATTACGCACAGGATGTCCACTTCAGCGCTGGGTTCTGTAAACGGGAAGAAGCTGGGTCTAAATCTGAGGCTCGTTTGTTCATCAAACAATTGATGTACGAAAGTTGTCAGGATCCCTTTGAGATCACCGAAAGATATATTTTCATCAACCAACAGCCCTTCGACCTGATGAAACATGGGGGTATGGGTCAGGTCGGAATCACACCGATAGACCTTGCCCGGCACAATGATTCTTACCGGCGGCGATTGTTTCTCCATGCTTCTAATTTGATTGGGTGACGTATGGGTTCTTAAAACAATGTCGTCGGTAATAAAAAAGGTGTCCTGCATATCCCTTGCGGGGTGATCCTTGGGAAAGTTGAGTGCCTCGAAGTTGTAATAGTCTGATTCCACTTCCGGCCCCTCAGCGATATCAAACCCTAAATTTGAGAAGATGTCGCAAATCTGCTGATTGACCTGGGTAATCGGATGCAAAGCGCCGCATGCTACTGCTCTGCCGGGCAGAGAAACATCAATGGCTGCCTCCGCAGCCTCATCCTGCGATTCAAGTTTTTCGGTGGCCTCCTTGAAGGCCTTTTCCAACAAACTTTTGATCTCGTTTGCCTTTTTCCCGGCCGCCGGTCTCTGCGCGACCGGCAACTTGGAAATATTCCGTAAAAACTGGGTCAAAACACCCTTACGGCCCAGATAGCGCACGGAGATATCCTGGAGGTCATCGGTGTTTTCAAGCGCCTCCAGATCTTTGAGCGCTTGCTGATGTATGTGATCTAAGTTGTCTTCCACAATTCGTCAATCTTCATTTGTCAATAGACATTTATTAAAGTTGCTGAGCCGCCAAGTTAGCGACTTGCTTAAATCCGGCAGGGTCGGAAATTGCCAGTTCGGCGAGAACTTTGCGATCAAGCTCAACCTGGGCAAGCTTTAATCCGTGAATGAACTTGCTGTAGGACAGGTCGTTCAGCCTGGCGGCGGCATTGATTCTGGCAATCCAGAGTTGTCTGAAATCCCGCTTACGCCTTCGGCGATCACGGTAAGAATACATCAGGGCTTTATCGACGGCATCTGCCGCAGTGCGAAATAATTTGCTGCGGCCGCCGCGAAAACCTTTGGCCAGTTTCAAAATCTTCTTGCGACGCCTTCTGGCTTTGAATCCGCGTTTCACTCTCATTTTGTTTACCTCGTTATCTTGTCGTTTATTTCGTTAAGATCGTTTAATATTAAGTACTCTAAACCAATTAAGTCGCGCCAGGGCGGGCCGACTTCTATATTCTCTGTCATCTGTTCTCCGACATCTGTCATCTGCCCTATTATCCATTGGGTAACAGCAATTTTATTTCTCTGCGGTCGGATTTGGCGATGAGGTGCGCCTTCCGCAGTGTTCTTTTGCGCTTGGTGGTTTTTTTGGTCAGCATATGGCTGGCACAGGATTTACGGTAAACAATTTTTCCGCTGCCGGTTTTTTTAAACCGTTTGGCCGCCGCTCTATTGGTTTTAATTTTGGGCATGATTTCTTCTCCTCAATCTTAAATATCGCTCTGATAATGTGACAACGTAGAATCAGTGGCGTTGGGTTCATGTGCAAAAAATCGGATCGGGTTAACGAATATAAATAATTAAAAGTAGATGGCGTGAGCGAAACCCGGCCCACGCCACCATATGCTATTTCTATAACAGCTTGCTAGAAAATTTAATTGTATGCGAAGCGAACTAAACGCTTATTTCGGTGCCAGGATCATGACCAGGGTTCGGCCTTCAAATTTGGGATGCTGCTCTACCGCAGCAATTTCTTCAGTTTCCTGGGCTATTTTTTCGAGCAATGCCATACCGAACCGCGACAGCGTGATTTCGCGTCCGCGAAATATAACGGTTACTTTAACCTTGTCTTTTCTATCGATGAACTTCCTTATATGGCCGATTTTGGTCTGCAGATCATGTTCGCCGGTTTTCGGACGAACCTTTATTTCCTTTACTTGAAATGAGCTCTGCTTCTTTTTTGCTTCCTGCTTCTTTTTGGTCTGTTCATAACGATAGCGGCCATAATCCATGATCTTGCAAACGGGTGGGTTTGCATTGGGAGAAACCTCTACCAGGTCGAGACCGAATTCAGACGCCGTTTCCAGGGCTTGTCTTGTAGGAATAACACCGATTTGTTCGCCGTCAGGGTCTATCACCCTCACTTCTCTAGCCCTGATGTTTCTGTTGATGTTCGTTCTATCTGTTCGAATGGGTCGATTGTGTCGTCTTGGTGCAGCTATGTTCTACCTCCTCGCTTTAACATTTGTGGATTAGATTTGCGCACATGCACAAATATTGAAAGGGCTTGCCGGTCCTTGAAAATTGTTCGCAAACAGCCGACAGAGACCTCTTTGGTTAAAAATTCATATCGAGATACATCCATCCAGTTGAATATATAACAAAATTAAGAAATGCAAGTAAAAAATGCAAGTAAAATTTTCTTAATTTGGACATTAAAATTGTTATAACCACGAAATACAAGAAACACACGAAATATTTGTAGAACAGAATTTGTATTTTTTAGTGTCTCTCGTGGTGAGATAATTTCCTTAAATCCAATTTCTGATATCCGAAATCCAAAATTTAAAGTCTGCATACATTCTCATCACATGGACAGCTTCCATCCACCTCATAGCAATACAAGATTCTCGATTCCATTTCCGCCCGCGCGGCCGAAATTCGGTTAAAATGATCTGCACCCATAATTTCTACCAATTGTTCCCTGCTCGGTATCGATTCCAGACCACGTGAAATGACCCTTCCCGAAGCCCCTTCAAGGACTTCGGCATCTTCGCCATTGGTCACCACTGCAATGGGAATTTGGTAGGGGGCTAAAACCCGCGATGCCGCCAGCAGCGGTCTGCGTCGCGTGACAATTGAACCGGGGCCGAATTTAACTATCATGCAAACTTTGCCCAAAAGGTTGATCAAAAAATCAATTTTTATGACAGCCCTGTTTTCTCCGGCCCGCACCGGCAGATCTTTACGTGGTTTAATATCATATTTTTGATACCTTTTGTGATTGATAAGCAGACGGGCGATCTTTTGCCGGTAGCGTTCATCATGGGTGTCCGGAATGGTTTCACCGGTGATAAAATCGGTTCGTTCACCGAGTATCAAATGATGTCCAGCCATAGCAGGTACAGAGGCTCAGGGTTCAGAGGTCCAGCGTTCAGAGGTTCACGCAAACAGATACTTCTTTACAATCAAGCGCCATTGGGAGTAATATAACAACTTTTTTAATTTTGTTAAGTCAGGATCCCTTTGATAGGGGTCTCTGTGCGCTTTCTCAACCCGGAATTGTGACCGCTGAACCTATAGTTTATTTTTGTGATAAACATGTCGATCCATACAGAATTTGAAAAACGTGAGAAAAATTTCATGTCTCCTTTCGGCTGCTTGAGCGCTAAAAGCCGGGGCCGGCACACCAAAGAAAAGCCTTGTCCGGTTCGCACCGTATTTCAACAGGACCGTGACCGCATTGTTTATTCCAATGCATTTAGACGCTTGAAACACAAGACCCAGGTCTTTCTTGCACCACTGGGGGATGATTTTAGAACCCGCTTGACCCATACTCTGGAAGTGGCCCAGATAGCCAGAGCGATTGCGAGGGCTCTGTTTCTCAATGAGGACTTGGCCGAGGCCATTGCTCTGGGGCATGACCTGGGACATACGCCCTTTGGGCACAGCGGTGAGATAGCCCTCAGAGAGATTTATTCTCCCGGATTTTCGCACAATGAGCAAAGTTTGCGGGTGGTGGACGTATTGGAAAATAATGGAGAAGGACTCAATCTAACCTATGAAGTCAGGGACGGCATTTTAAAACATTATTTTTTCGATAATTCAGCGATATTTGAAAAAAAATTAAGTGAGCTGCAGATGAACAGCGCCAATCATGATGGTCAACCCAAAGGGCGTACTGTTTGCGACTTCATCGCCTCTATGACGGATCGCTATGCCATGAATCTGTATAGAAAGATCTTTTTTCCATCTCCTCTGGTGTAAGCGATACCGAATCCGGATCCGCCAAGGCGGAGAATTGAAGATTGATATGGCCACAAAAAGGCACAAAAACCACAAAAATAAAATATCAGGGCTCGTAAATTCAATTTTCGATGATAGACGATCAATGTTCGACGTTCATTTTTTTATATCCTGTCCATCCTGTTGATCCTGTCGGAAAATGAAACGTTATGTTTTCAGCAAAAACGAATAAAAGGCCTAAGTGTGACACATCTTCCCGTTAATATCGACGATCCTATTTTGACCGCTTTTTTTGATCGGCTGCACGGTATTTTTGCCGACATGGATCGACAATATGCCGAGGCGGCCAAACACTACGGATTCCACTGTAACGGATGTGAGGACAATTGCTGTCGGACCCGTTTTTTTCATCATACCTATTTGGAATTTTTATATATTCATGCGGGATTGAATACACTGGACCTTCCTAGACGACAGGAAATCCAATCAAGGGCAGCATGGGTCTGCCGGGAAACCGCAAAAGCGGATCAAAAGAAAAGGCCCGTGAGACTGATGTGTCCGCTCAATTCCGATGGATACTGCACGCTTTACGCCTATCGCCCCATGATTTGTCGTCTGCACGGCATTTCCCACGAGCTCCGAAAGCCGGGACAAAACGTTATCCGCGGATCGGGCTGCGGGATGTTTGATCTCCGCTGTTCAAATCAGAGTTATCACAAATTCGATCGCACGCCGTTTTATTTTGCAATGGCTAGGGTGGAAGGTGAATTCAAACAGGCAATCGGTCTATCCGACAGGATTAAGATGACCATCGCGGAGATGATAATGGCCGGATGACGGAAGTTAGAGGCCGGATGACAGATGTCAGATGACAGATGACGGAAGTCAGAGGACAGAGGGCAGATGGAATAGAGCATGGTGCCGAGAGCAGAGAATGTGGAATTTGGAAGGTGGAATATTTAATTTCGGATTTTGAATTTTAATATAGCCGCAAAAAGGCGCAAAAAGCACAAAAATAAAACTTCACTGCTTTTAAATTCAATGCGCCACCATAAACAAAGGTCATAATTCCGATTTTTTACGAATCCCTCAATTTTAGATTTGGGATTGTGGAATGGATAAGCAAAGGCAGGGCGCGTAGAGATAAAACGGTGGGTAAAATTTCACTTCGGCGTGGGCACATGAAGACTTTCCACCGCATTACCTACGGCCTGAATGATCCGCATGAGACCCGTCCCCCATTGCGGATGATCGCCGATCGCCACTGCGATGTAGCGATCGTGTTTGTCGATGACAATACTGCTATCGGACTGGAACACCCGCCAGGTACCCGATTTACGATAAAGCACCGCGTCAGGGTTGTCTTGTTTCAATCCCGCGACCTATCGATAATGATACAAATCTCATAATTCTTGATCAGCCGGTACGGCTAAAATGCGAGGCAAGCGGACATGGTCCGGTTGTTCCAAAATAAACCGCACCACTCGGGCAATATCCTCCGGTTGCAGCGGCCGTGGGATGTTGAGGCTCTGAGCAGGCGGTACCGGCCACTCCCGGTGAAGATCGGTCTGCACCAGGCCGGGCTCGACACATGACACGCCGATATTGGTTTTGGCAAGTTCCAGCCGCAAGGCCTCTGTCAGCGCCTCGATTGCGAATTTTGTTCCGGCATAAGCACCGGCCGTCGGCCGGACTTTTGTGCCGAGCACACTGGAAGTGTTTAGCAAGTAACCTGAACCGGTTGATTTAAAATGCTTTACGGCGACATAAGCCATCCGAAAAGCGGCTTCCACATTGACTCGCACCATGTAACACATGTCTTCAATATCGATTTCATCAATGCTTCCCGCTTTGATAATTCCGGCATTGTTAAAGACGATGTCACAGCGCCCGAAAGTGTCCAATGCGCTCGCCAGCAAACTTTGCGGCATCCCCTCCTGACTGATATCGCCCGTCAGAATAGCCGCATGCTCTAATTCGTCTTTTAACTCTGTAAGATGACCCTCCCTGCGTCCGGTCAAAATGAATTTTACTCCGGCTTCATTCAAGTTGCGTGCTACGGCCCTGCCGATGCCGCTACTGGCACCGGTAATGATTGCAACTTTGTCTTTTAGATCCATGCTTTCGCTCCTTTTTTGGTTTGATTGCGGATTTAAAATAAAATGTAAATAATTCGATGGATTAGACGTTTCATTTCGGAAAAATCCCCGGTTTTCGTCCCTGCCCGGGACCTCCGGCGTAGGCTTGGGCGATAGACATCCATTGTTTGGCAGTTTCACCGTTGATGATAAGATTGGTATCGGCAACGTGGCATCGCTGGACCACCACCAGACAGAAATCTTTGGCCGAACCTTTGACCCTATTTTTTGCTTCCGGCGGACCCCAGACCCACAGATCGCCTGAGGGAGCGCGAAGCTCAACCCTCACAGTTATGTCGGGGACATCCATTTGTCGATTGGCATAACTCCAGCCAAATGTGCTCACCCCCAGGTGGGCAATGTGACGCAGTCGGTCGGTGGGCTTCCGAGTAATACCCAAGGCGTCTGCGATATCCTGGCCATGGGCCCAGGTCTCCATAAGGCGCGCAGTCGCAAAAGATATCACACTCATATCAGGTCCATACCAGTGCAATCTGTGCTTGCGATCCATGGGCTCAAGAACTTCAAGCAGAGCACTACGTTCCTCCCGCCACCATTTCAGGGTTTCTTTTGCACTCAGGTCCTTTCCTGTTTCCTCAATATGTTTCCGAAATCTATCCGAATCTTGCTGGATCTCGGCCAGCCACCGTTTAAAGAATTCCGGATCAGAAGCCGCCAGCCGTGCTCTTTCTTCAAAATAGGCCAAGTGCCGAATTTGGTCTTTGATGGTCCATCCCTCTGCGGGCGTCTGGGTGTCCCAAGCGGCCTCATCCAGGTCTGAAACGAATGCATCGAGCTCACTTTCTTCCTCTGCCAAATCAGCACACATTTTCTTCATTAGTCATTCCCTGTAGTTTGACACGAGCGGCTCATTGTCCGCCTTTGCTGTCGTCACGCACCGGAACGCTGGATTGTTGGATCGGAACTGAATAAATTTCTCGCCGGGCAGAGGTGACGGCCCGGTTGGCGATATCCTGAACTTTTTCGTAGGCCAGTTCATTCTTTTTGGCCAAATCGTTGATTTGTGCCGCCTGTGACGCCACCGCCTTCTCAAGCGCCTCGATTTTTCCCATAAGAACGTTTCTCTCGCCCTCGAATCGGGCTTCCATAAGCGCTTTGTCACTCTTAAAATTCCTGGTAAGACTCTCCGTGGTATCGGCCACCGCCTTTTGAACGGCGGCTTCGTTGCGTTTTGGGAAACTTTCCACCTCTTTTTGGAGGCTCTCCATATCGTTTTCGCGGCTTGCAATCGCTTTTTCCCTGGCGTCGAGTTCGGCCGTTCGATTTTGAGCTGCGGTTTCGAATTCGCTTCGCTTTACGATGAGCTCCTTTTCAAGGGTCTGCAACTCATCATTCAAGGTATTTTTACGCTGGGATTTATCTCGCGCAAAGTTATACTCATACTCCTCCTTCTCCCTTTTGCGCTGCTTGTCGATGGCTTCGGCCTGCTCTTTAACGCGTCGCTCCCGATCCGTCTTTTCACGCTGCCATTGGGTGCGTATTTCCTCCATCTCTGCTTCGAACGCCTCCTTTTGATCCTGCATCTGCCGCTCGAATCGCTCTTTCTTCACTCGCTGAGCGTCGATCAGAGCGGCCAGGTCAGAGGCAGCCGTTTCCACCTCGTATATGGTGTTGAGCTCCTCCTTTTTGGTTTCAATAGCAGACTGTATTTTTCGGTAGGTCTCAATTTCGGTCTCGAAACGTTCTGCCAGTTCGGTCAGTTCACGGCTGATGGCACCCCGCAGATCATGGAGGCGCTTTAATGGATCCTGCGCTGCCTGTGTATCGGCGGCGGCGGCCGCCACTTTTTTTTCCAACCGCTTGCGGGCCTTTTCGGCATCGAGCAAATCGCTGCTCAGACTTTCGAACTGCTCTTTGGCTCCTTCATAGGCCTCCAGGAGCTCTTTCTTGGTGTTTGTCATGGAAACATTCGGAAGATCGGTTTTCTCGGACATGATATACCCCTATCGTAGATTTATTGAAGCACTCATTCACCCAACCAATACCTTTTCGGATAGCTGAAGCGGGTTTTGTTGTCAAGGTTAATATTGTTGTGGGCGTTTACGGATTCAAAGATTTTAAGACCTGCTGCTGCCAGGATTCGCTGTAGTCGTCTGCTTCGGTAATGCGGTTTTTTTTCGGCGTGTGGGCAAAATTGATGCGCACGAAATCCCGGAATCCTTTTTCGACCACCCTGCGGATCGGCTCAGACAGATGATTGTACATGACGTCGTCGACGTCGTTGAAATCAAAAAAGATCGCCAGGTGATTGACGATGCTGTTGAGGGTGTTCACCGACCCATCCTGGGCCTGAACCGCTGACATCAGCTGGTTTGCCACGTCTACCAGGCCGTGACGGATAACTCTTTTGATGTTTTGCAGCTGGTCGGTTTTCCAGAACATGCGGTTGCGGTCGATGCTCAACTCGCATTTATCCTGTCCCAAAAGGTTGATTCGGGTGACGGCATATTGCCTGGCACCTTCGGGGAGTAAAGAGGCGACCTGGGTGACAAAGATACCGTCCTGGAACACTGAAACCCCGCCGTCGGCGCTTTCGAGGGCATGGATGTTGCGGCCGTTCTTCTTTGCGCCAAGCCGAACATATCCTTCCGATTGCGGGAAGTTCAGGGGTGCAATAAACACCGTGCCTGCACTCTTATCCGTATCGTAGGCCAGTTGTTCGCGACCGATGGTTATCGTGTTACCGCCGCTGTCTTTGAGTTCGACCGGTACCTTTAAAAAACGGATGTTGGTCTTCAGGTATCCGGTATATTCCACACTCCGGCAATAATTAATTTTCGATTTTTTCAGATGCAGGGTCACCTCGGTGCCGACCGGGTAATCTTCTTCCAGGACCGAGACATCAAAATAATCCCGCAGACTACTGATCGTGACCATCAGCCCCGGAAAGGATGCTTTTCGTGTTTTGATGATGATCTTGTCCGCCACCTGAAAACTGGATAAAAACCCAATGCCGAACTGGCTGATAAAACCAAAGTCAATCCGCGGGTTCCGGTTGTGATCTCGGATTTCGTTCGATTGGTAAAAAGAGATGCCGATGGCAAGGAAATATTTTTCGATCCACTGCCGCGTCATGCCGATACCGTTGTCACGTACCTTAATGGTGCTGACATCGTCGTTAAACTCAATTGCAATGACCGGTGAATAATGGTTGTCGATCAGCTTTCGGTAATTGCAGGCATCGACTGCGTTTTGAATCAATTCACGCAGAAACACGCGCTTGTCGCTGTACAATCGATTACCCATAAACAGCTGCAGGCCGGCGGACGAATCAACCGTAAATTTCAAATCGATGGGTGTGTAGCCATCCGGTTCGATTTCATAGATCACGTCCGAATATAGAAATCTCGGACGGACCCCTTGGTTTAGTTGCTCAAGCAACTGCTGCACGGATCGTTCGTGATGTTTCAGCGCTTTGTGAACGTCCGGATGGCTGCATTGGATTTTCAAGTGAATCGTACCGTTCAGATATGAGTGCGCCCCGGCATCGGCAACACTGAAATATGCCTCCAATCTGTCGGCTGAGATGCGGTTGTCCGCCGGCATGTGTGAGAAAATCTGCAGAACGGTGGTCGGGGAGTTCAGGTCAAACGCTTTACCGAGTTGAAGGCATGCAGCCAACAGGGGGACGTTCACGACCGCACCGTCGATGACGGGCCCTTCTGATTCGGCCGCCGTGAAAACGCCTTTATCAGCCGCTGACGCATGCCGGCAGACGCGAGTAATGATGTCGACGAATGTCCTGTCGGAGATGCCCAGGTCCTGCCATCCATCGCGGATGAGCCGGCAGGACCGGGTAGCCAGCGACTGATTGAATAATGCCGGCGTGCGGTCATATTTAAACCCCTTCGCGCGCGGTGGCAGCCCTTCATCATCCGTCAGGCCGATGTCGCACAAATATGAGGATGCATAAAGGATGAACATAACCTGCGGCTGCAAACTAAAGATTTGTTTTTGCTCGTCATCCAGTAGCCAGTTCTCATAACAATTCACCATGCGATCGCCCTGATCGACCAAGTCGATCGGATTTCCCGGATCCCAGGGCCGCCGTGCACCGGAAAGCTTACCGACTGCCAGCCGGATGGCCGCCAAATTTGCCCTTAATTCGTCGCTGAGTTTATCTGTTTTGGTATTCATCTGGATTGCACCTTACGCTCTTTGTATTCCGGGTTTGATGAATCCTGAAGAGAGCCCAGAACTGAATGCCGATATTTCAAAGTTAGCACGAAATAAAAAGATGCAAGATTGGTCTAATTGCCGGCAGAAGACGTATGGCCGATTATAAACGATTGGTTGTAAGTTGTCGGAGGAGATTGGCTGATATTGATTTGACAACAGATCTTAAATGCCAACTTCAACCAAAATATGGTATATTATGAATTAGATTTCCCAGTTTTATGTAATTTAATTCACAAAAGTCGGTGAGAACCAATCCTATTTAAGGGATAACCTATTGATATTACTCAGATGGAACGTAACTATCTGATTTTGCATGGTTTTTGCATTTAGGAATACGAAATGGAATCATTTCGAACGAGGAATTGTTTCCAATTTATTGATATCATTCAATTTTTATTTGGAATGCAATGATTTTGTAAATAAACCGACCAAAATTGAAGATGTGGCCGGTCAAGGGCCACTGGATTATAAAGACAGAGGTAAAAAAATGAGATCAAAAATTATTATGTTACTAACGATCATAATCCTGTTATTCCAAAATTTCGAAGGGCATGCCCAGCATGACTGGACGGAGAAAATAGCTGCCCTCAAGCCCACGGTCGTCAACATTGAGCGGTCTTCTGAAATTGTTTTCGAAACGGAGAAGCAAGGCAAATCCTATGGTACGGGCTTTATTATCGATGCCGACAAAGGTATCATTGCCACCAATGCGCATGTAACGGGTATCAGTCCATCGAATGTCCGTATCAATTTTTACAACGGGAGTTTTACTCAAGCCAAAAAATTATATTTCGACCCCGTGCATGATTTTGGATTTTATCAACTTGATCCGCAGAAATTGGAATTCAATTTACAATCCGTCGAATGCGGTTCATGGAACGACTTGTCCATGGGTGACGAGCTGCTTTTTATCGGCAATAACGAAAGGGAGGAATATTCCGTCAAATTCGGCACTGTGGCGAATATCAATATCAACAAAGGCGAGCGCCATTCCAGTTATATTCATACGACCTTCAACAGCGCCGGTGGTTCCAGCGGCAGCCCGGTATGGAATACCAAGGGTAAGGTGGTCGGCATCCATTCCCGGGGAACCCGCACGTCGGATTTTGAACTGCCCATCGATTATTTATTGGATGTTCTGCACAAAATCAAAAACAACCTCCCTATCAAAAGAGGTGAGATCGGTGTCGACTTAAAGTTGATTACAATGGGGGAAGCCATCCGGCATTATCGCTTACCCAAAGAAATCGCCGCCGAAATGAGACCCTTCAGCAAAGGCACCCCGAAAGTGATACAGATAGAGTCTCTAATCCCGCGCTCCTCCAGCGAGAAGCTACTCAAGCAGGGCGATATTATTTACAAGCTCGAAGAAGAATTATTAAATGACAATCTTTACTTATTCGATGCGCTGCTGGATAAGAACGTTGGGCAGACGGTGGCGGTGGAAATTTTCCGTTCCGGCCAGCCGCTTCGTATTGAGGTCCATGTCGAGGACATCGAAAGGAAGAAAATTCGCCGCTTCGTGCGTTTTGCCGGTGGCATTTTTCACAATATCACGCCCCAACTTCGACGGATCTACGATTTTGCCGGAGATGGCATCAACATGTCTTTTGCGGCGGACGGCAGCAGTTTCTCACAGCTTGGATACAGAGACAAAAAGAATCGATTTTTTAGAGTGATTGTCACCGAGTTCGATGGACGGTCGATAAAAAATATAGACGATTTTATCAAGGTCTGCGCTGATATTAAGGACGGACAAAATACCTTTGTGATCGTCCGGGATTTTATGCAGTTTAATACATCCCTGAAGCCCAAGAGCTTGACCGTAAATTTGAAGTATGGGCCATTGGAATTATTTTCATGGACTGCAGAATCATTGGATTGGCAGAAAATAGAAGCGCTTCCGCTGAAAAAGGAAATCGTCGATAAGGGCGCTACCTTAAAATCCTGATAGAATTCGAACCTGAGTGCTAAGCCGACTCCTTGAACTTGGCCATCAACTGTTCTTGCATTTTCTGCGTGACTGCCATGCAATCATGTCCGTCCCGTAGACGTTGACCTAACAATTTGCCGGCGGCCGTGGCCGATTCGATAACATCCGGTTGCTTGGTCACATCCGGAATCATATCCGGTGTGATTTTAACGCCCTCACCATAAAGCAAGGTGGGAACGCCCACCCTGCAAGTTTCTCCATAGCCGCAGGAAAAACAGGAGGCGGCGCCCTGACCGGCCACTTTAGCGACGGTTTCAACGAAATTGTAAAGAAAGAGCTTTTCAATCTCGTCGGCGGGGTATTGACCGCTGGTACCGCCAACCCCGATGGCCACCCCCAATTTACCCCAAAGGGTGTCGCCTTCCTGATGCCGAAACTGATACCATCTTTCCAAAAACGCATGGGTCGTGGCATTCATGGCCGAATAAAAGTTGGGGGCGCCGATCACGTAGGCATCCGCCTCAACAATTTTAGCGCGCAGTTCGACCATGTCGTCTTGCACTTTGCAGATATTATCCTTGACGCACCCTAAACAGGCGATACATCCCGCTATTTTTTTTCCTCTTAAAGAAACGAGTTCGTAATCACAACCCGTATTTTCAAGCACGATTTGAACAAGTTTGGATGTCCCGGAAACATTGTCTTTCCGGGTACTACCTGAAATTCCCAGTATTTTCATTGATACCTCCGTTTTACAGAATAATTCCTGACAACGATCTATATCTATAAACTCTGAAATAGCGTGTCAATTGAAAAAATGAGAAGTTGTTTTTGCGAAGCGGAAGAATTGAGCAGGGATTCTGTATGATGCCGACCGGAAAAAAAAATACATCCCTTCATTTTTTCAGACCGCCGGATTTTATCAGGGGCAGTTTGAAAAAAGAGAGACGATATATTAAAGTCTCACTTCGCGATGCGCGCGGCTACGACCTTGCTGCGGACCTGCCTGGCCTGCTTCGGATTGACTTTGATACCGAGATCGACCTGCTGCTTTTGCTCAGCCCTTAATTGTCCACGTATTTTACGCTGCACTTCCTGAAGCCGGCCCTTGTCATCGGGGAATTGCAGTGCGATGACCAGGCCGGTGATATTTTTAGGGGTGGGATTGCTGATAACTGCCAGTACGCGTCCCTTCTTGTCGACACCGATGCGCAATTCGATATACTTGCCGGGATTGTCAGCCAGATCCAGTTCGACCAGTGAGCCGAAGGCGGCCTTGCCGACGTCACTCGGGTGACCCGCCGCCCGGGCGTAATATTGCTTGGCCTTGTCGAAGCGGCGTTCCTTGCGTGCGATATCCCCCAGGCCATTGTAGGCGTTGGCGGTGGGCAGCAGCTCCAGACTGCGCTCCAGCCTGCGCTTGGAGGCCGCCTTTTTATTCAGCCGTTCATTAACTAAGCCACTTTGCAAGTGGTAGTAAAAGAAGTTGTCGTTGAGGCTGATTGCTTTGTCGTAATACTTCAGTGCGGCCTTGTAGCGTTTGCTTTTTTGCTCGATATCGCCCAGCAGCGAATGGAAGTGACCTTCTCGCGGTTCGATAGCGATGGCCTTCTTCACCAGTCCCTTGGCTTTAGCGGTATCACCATCGGCCAGTGCCTTCTGCGCGTTGCCATATGCCTCGTAAGCCGGTTTGGTTTCAATCAGATGGGCAAGCTTGCGCTGGTAGCGGTCCCGCCCGGTTTCGCCACCCTTGGGCATACCGGCAGCGGTCTTGATGTTATTGGCTACCCGTTCCGGTGATGGTGGGTGACTGGCGAACAGGCCGCTTAACCAGTCCTGGCGGCGCCCTTCGGAGAGCTTGACGAAGGTCTTTTGCAGTTCCACCGCCCCCTGGGGATCATAGCCCGCACTGACCATATACCGCATACCGTATTTATCGGACTCCCGTTCGGCATCACGGCCGTATTGCTGGCTGATGAGCTGGGCGCCGACGCCGGCGCCCAACTGGGCGAGATTGGCATAATCCGCATTCTGGGTCGCAACTGCGATGGTAGCGATTGCGACCGCCCCTTGCAGCAACATAGCGCGTTGCATGCCCTTGGCGCCGTGTTTGGCCGCAGCGTGAACGATTTCATGGCCGAGCACCGCCGCCAGTTCCGCTTCACTTTTCAGCTCCGTGAGCAGCCCCCGGTTGATGGAGATCTTGCCCCCCGGCAGCGCCCAGGCATTGGGCACCGAATTGTTCAGCACCTTGAATTCGTAAGGCAGCTTGCGGTCGCTGACCGCTGCAAGCTTTTGCCCCACCTCGTTCACATAGGACCCGACCATCGCATCCGCCACATAGTCACCCCCCTGGGCCTGGCGCATCGGTGCATATTGTTGCTTACCGATACTGAGCTCCTGTGCCTCCGAGATCAGGCTCAGCTCTTTATTGCCGGTGACGGGGTTGGTAGCGCATCCAGCCAGCCCCAATAACAAGAGCAAGACGAACATTATGAGCTTTTTCATGGTCGTTACCTTTTAACAATTTCGACTGGTGGAACTCCTGCACTACCTGCAACAATGATAATTACTGCGGCGCACCAAGAAGTTGCTTTTCCGGGGCGGATTAATCGTAACGGATAATTGCGTACCAGTTTCAGCTGCAGTCCCACATATTGGGGCATCAATTAAGCTGAACCAATACCTTTTCGGATAGCTGAAGCAGGTTTTGTTGTCAAGATTGATTTTTTAAGTTGGAATTCAGCATTTAGGCAACTTCCGAGCTATCTTTTCAGGTAATTGATTCAGTCCGGATGCAGATCAGCCGCGTTGTTTGATGAGGACGCATCATAGCCGATAAGGGTTTCAGTTTTTTTTTATCAATGGTATAACGTTTTGCGAGCTAATTTTCATTAACAACACGATGCGCCCTGTTCCATGCGCTTTGCCAAACGTCCTGTGGACCATGAAGCACGTTGACGAAGATCAGATAAATAAATTGCCGGGGGTCCGGATTTCCCAAAACGACACGTTTTGTTTCCGCTGTCATCCGGAGGTTGCGTGCTTTAACCGCTGCTGCCGCAATTTGAACCTTTTTTTGTATCCTTACGATGTCCTCCGGTTAAAAAATGCATTGGGCCT
>Ga0316189_10000940_pt1 | contig 28995 bp, 23 predicted proteins | sample LowCovwburrow_MG_FD_204930 | JGI IMG/M metagenome (GOLD analysis project Ga0316189, IMG submission 204930) | Coastal sediment microbial communities from Maine, United States - Lowes Cove worm burrow | ecosystem: Environmental > Aquatic > Marine > Coastal > Sediment | place: USA: Maine...
GCACGCCCAGATCGCTGCCCGCGCAGCGGCCTGGGCGGAGGGTCTGCCGACTGGCCAGGCCGAGGCGCTGTCCGACCGGGTCGCCCGCTGGCTGGCGGACCCGGTCGCCGGACTGTAGCGAGGGCCCCTACAGGCATTCCTGAGGCACCTCGTCGCAAGGAGCGCGGGCAGGGCGAGGTCCTCGAACGTGTGGTCACACAGCTCGATCGGACAGACCTCGTCGGGGGAGTGGATGGCGGCGCCGTCGATGCTCCGGAAGGTCAGGTCGGTGAAGTCCACCTGGACCGGTGCCTGGATGGCGGCGTCACGCAAGCAGGTGACCCCGCCGGGGTACTCGAGGATCGTGTGCTGCATCGTCGGCAGTTCGTTCGTCTCCTCGAGGTCGACGCAGCCCCAGTCCCCCGGCGCCTTCGTCTCGCGCGCGGAGGTGAGCAAGATGGGCGCTTCCGCGGTCCCCTCGGCGTTCATGTCGGCCAGGAACACCTCGAGGTTGCCGCCGAGCTCGAACACCACGCCAGGACCGACGGGGATGTCCGGGCCGCTGTTGACGTACAGCCCCTCCTCCATCCGGTACGGAACCGGCTGAGCGGTGACGCGTCCCGTCACGTTGCCGCGGGCTCCGTCGCTCACCCCGAATGCGGAGCGATGCCAGGCTGTTGTCGGCGAGGTGGTTGTTCTGGAAGGTGCGCACGCTGCCTTCCAGGTCGACGCCCGCGCCGGCGCTGTGACGAACCAACACGTTGTCGATCATGTCGATGGGACCACGGACCCCGATAGCCGCAACGCCCGCTGTGAACTGGCACTCGTCTCCGCCAGCGTACTCGACCCCTCGAGCGTCTCGGCGTCGCTGCGGTCGCTCGAGGCGACGTCCGTGAGGCCGGGCATGATGCCCCCGTCGTCCCCCTCGCAACCCAATGATCCCAGCAGGAGTCCCGCTCCCCAGACAGTCCAACGCACGTGGCACCTTCGAAGTCAAGCGAGCGAGGCGGCGTCAGAGGGCCGTCAAAGTGCGACGCATCTTGACCCGCTTCTGGAGGGCCGTTAACCTGTTGTTGCAACTGAAAATCATTATCAATAGAGCGTTCATGCGCCTGCTGCTGCTCCTTGTTCCTGTGCTGCTGCCCGCCTGCAACCACGGGGACGACACGACGATTCCATCTGTGGTGGACACGGGCGGGGCGCCCGACTCCGGCACGCAGACGCAGGACTTGCCTGGCTATGCCTATGCGTCTCGCTTTGACGGGGCCGACTCGGTGTCCACGGCAGGCCAAGCGTTCCGCCAGCTGCTGATCGATGATCTCAGCAGGCACATGGGCGGCCTGACCAACCGGCTGAACACGGGCTTCTTTCCGATGGCCGGCGAGGTCGAGGCCGAGCTGTCGTTCTTCCTCGACTTCGACTCGGTGACCTCCGGCGCGGTCGCGGTCGCAGTCCAGACCGACCCGGCCCCCTTGCAGGGCACCTACGACGAGGTCTCCTCCGACAAAGACCTCGTCGGAAAGCTCGCCGGGAACGACCCCGTGGGGCAGCACCAGGACTGGTCCACCGCACTGGCCGGGTTCGCGGATGCCCCCACTCCCGAGGCGCTGGTCCGCGGCTGGTTTGCGCAGATCGACGCCGCGGCCCTCGCCACCGCCGCCGGCGACCCCGCGCTCGCCCCGGACGACGCCCCCGTTCCGGCGGTCTACGTGACCGCGAGCGGAGTCGACCTGCAGCAGCTCACCGAGAAGTTCCTGCGGGGCGCCATCGCGTTCTCCCAGGGCACCGACGACTACCTCGACGACGACGAGCCCGGCAAGGGACTGCGGGCCGACCACAGCAAGGCGGACGGCGATCACAACTACACCGCGCTCGAGCACGCATGGGACGAGGGCTTCGGCTACTTCGGCGCCCCGCGCCGCGCCGGGGAGTGGACCGACGCGATCCTGGCCGACCCGGGCACCAACGACGACGACGGAGACGGCGCGATCGACCTGATCCGCGAGGTCGCCTGGGGTCACGCGGGCAACGCGGCCAAGCGCGACCTCGGCGCGGTCGCCGCCACCGACTTCACCGCGGACGCCTGGGAGGGCTTCACGGCGGGCCGGGCGCTGATCGCAGGGGCCGACGGGCCGCTGTCCGCCGACGACATGCAGACGCTGCAGCAGCACCGCGATCGCGCCGTGGGCGCCTGGGAGGACGCGATCGCGGCCACCGTGGTCCACTACATCAACGCGGTTCTCGGCGACATGGCCGCGATCGGCACCGCCGACTACGACTTCGGCGCGCATGCCAAGCACTGGTCGGAGGGCAAGGGCTTCGCGCTCGCGCCGCAGTTCAACCCGCGCTCGCCGCTCTCCTCGACTGACTTCAACACCCTGCACGCGCTCCTGGGCGAGGCGCCAGTGCTCCCGGACGCGCCGCTATCCGAGCGCGAGCAGTACGCCGACGGCCTGCGCACAGCCCGCCAGATCCTGGCGGACGTCTATGGCTTCGACCCGGCCAACCTCGGAGGCGACGATGGAAGCGGCGGCTGGTAGCACCATCCGGCGCGGGTCCTGGGCGGTGCTCGGCGGGCTGACCCTGGCCGTGGCCTGCCTCCCCGAGCCCACCGACCCAGGCGGCACGACCGCTGTCGGCACCGAGGTCCTCACCGACGTCGCCAGCGAGGTGGTCCTGCCTACCCTGCGCCGCTTCGAGTCGGACGCCGCCGCGGTCCGTGACGCCGCCGCGGCCTGGGTCGACGGCGGCTCCCGAGACACCGTCTCAGCGCCGCTCCTCGCGGCCCATGGGGTGTGGGAAGAGCTCGAGGTGATGCAGATCGGTCCCGCGGCGTCGTCGCTGACCGCGCGCGGCGGGCAGGATCTGCGCGACGAGGTCTACTCGTGGCCCACGGTCAACCCGTGCCTCGTCGATCAGAAGACGGTCCAGGCCGCGTTCGACGACCCGGACTTCTTCCAGTCTCACCTCGTCAACGCGTACGGACTCGACGCGCTTGCGCACCTGGTGTTCGCCCCGGGGGACGCCAACGCCTGCCCGCCACAGGTGGACATCAACGCAGCGGGCACGTGGGACGCGCTCGGTCCGGACGGGGTCGACGCCCAGCGCGCCCGCTACGCGCTGGCGCTCTCAGAGGGGCTCGTGCAAGCCGCGGGCGCGCTCGTGCACGCTTGGGAGCCGCAGGGGGGGGACTTCGCGCGCCTGCTCGCGGCACCGGGCACCGACGACAGCCCCTACCAGAGCGAGACTCAGGCGCTCAACGCCGTGTTCGACGGGCTGTTCTACCTCGAGACGGTCACCAAGGACCGCAAGCTGGCCGAGCCGCTGGGGCTCGGCGACTGCTCCACCGACTGCGCCGACCGCGTGGAGGCCGGCGCCACCGGCACCTCTTCTGAATGGATCGCCGCCAACCTGGCCGGCTTCTCCACCCTGTTCACGGGCGGACAAGGCACTGGCCTCGACGACCTCCTCGCCGAGCGCGGGCACGCCAATCTGGCGGAGCGCATCGCGGCCCACGCCGCGACCGCGCACACGCTGGCGCTTCAGCTGGGTCCGCTGCAGGACGCCATCGAGACCCACCCCGAGGACGCGCTCGCGCTCTACGACGCGGTCAAGGCGGTCACCGACGACCTGAAGGGGGACGTGGCGACGGTGCTCGCGCTGCAGCTTCCCTCCGAGGCCGCGGGAGACGCTGACTGACGTGCCTGCCCGCCTCGCCGACGCCCTGCTGCAGCCCTTCCTCGATCCGGCGAGCCGCACCTACTGGGCCGGACTGATGGCCAGCGTCCTGGTGATCGCTCTGTGGCATGCCCGGCACGGTGGGCTCCGCTGGGGATGGTTCAGGGCGCGCTCCACGCTGCTCGACGTGCAGCTCCTCACCGCGCGCCAGCTGCTGCGGGCGCTCGGCGCCCTGCCCGTGCTCGGCGGCGGTCTGTGGCTGGCCACCCACCTGGTCCGCTGGCTCGACGCCACCCTGGGTCCCGCCGCCGTCGACGCCCCCGCCGCGGCGGTCACGTTGGCATACACCGCGGCGCTGTTCGTGGCGTGGGACCTCTCCCGCTACGTGGTCCATCGGCTGATGCACGCGATCCCCGCCCTGTGGGAGCTGCACCAGGTGCACCACTCGGCCACCGTGCTCACCCCGCTGACCTTTCACCGCACCCACCCGCTCGAGTCGGTGCTCTACGGGCTGCGCGGTGCGGTGGTGACCGGCGGCGTCGCCGGGGTCTTCTTCTGGCTGTTCCGCGATGCCGCGGTCCAGTGGAGCATCATGGGGGTTCACGCGGTGGGCTGGCTGTGCAACGTCACCCACGGCAACCTGCGCCACAGCCACGCCTGGATCCGTTTCCCCGTCCCCGTCGAGCGCTGGCTGTTGAGCCCCGCCCAGCACCAACTCCACCACGCGCTGGACGGGGTCGACACCAACTACGGCACCTGGATCGCCCTGTGGGATCGACTCGGCGGCTCGTGGGAGGCCGCCGGGGCCACCGCCCCCGCTCGGTTTGGCTTGCGCGCCCCCAACCACGACCACACCTTGCTCTCAGCGTGGTTCGCGCCGCTGGTGCACGCCGGCCGTGTTGCCCTCGGACTGGCGGTTCTGTGTGTCGCGGTGACCGCGGAGGCCCAGGAGCCCGACGTCGCGGACGACGAGCGCGCCGACCTCGAGGTGATCGTGCGTGCGGAGGGCGGCAAGCCGTACGTCGCCGGGTCCGCCCACGTGATCGACGAGGAGGCACTGGAGCAGTACGAGCACGACGACATCCACGCCGTGCTGTCCTGGGTCCCCGGGGTGGTGGTGCGCGGCGAGGACGGCTTCGGCCTGCGACCCAACATCGGGATCCGCGGTGCCAACGCCGACCGGTCGGCCAAGATCACTCTGCTCGAGGACGGTGTCCTCCTCGCCCCGGCGCCGTACTCCGCTCCCGCGGCCTACTACTTCCCGATGGTGACCCGGATGGTCGGGGTCGAGGTGTTCAAGGGTCCCGCCGCCATCCAGCACGGCCCGCACACCGTCGGCGGCGCGATCAACCTGCGCAGCCGTCGCCCCCCCGCCGCGCCCGCCGCAGCGATCGACCTCGGGATCGGACTGCGCAACACCCGCAAGCTGCACGCCTGGGCCGGCAGCGGGGGTCCGAAGTGGGGCCTGCTGATCGAGGGCGTGGCCCTGTCCACCGCAGGCTTCAAGCAGATCGATGGCGGCGGACCCAGCGGCTTCGATCGCGGCGAGGTGGTGCTGCGCGCGCGGGCGGGGGGCCCGGACGCGTCGGTGGAGCTCAAGGTTGGCACCTCGCACGAGCGATCCAACGAGACCTACCTCGGCCTGCACATCGACGACTACGCGGCCACGCCCACCCGACGCTACGCCGCGACCCAGGCCGCGCGCATGGAGTGGGACCGCACGCTGCTGGAGGTGGCGGTGCCCCTGCGGGTCGGTCAGGTCGAGGTGCGGACCGTCGCGTACCACCACGGGATGCAGCGGGTGTGGACCAAGTTCAACCGGTTCGCCGGCGGTCCCGATGTCCACGACCTGCTCCAGCAGCCCGAGGGCGGCCAGAGCGCGGTGTTCTTGGCGGTGCTGCGGGGCGAGGAGGATACGGTCACCCCTGAGCAGACCCTGCAGATCGGCACCAACGACCGCCGCTTCGTCTCGGCGGGTGTGCAGAGCGTGGCGCGGCACACCCAGCGGTGGAAGAACGCTGGCTCGACGCTGGAGTGGGGGCTGCGCCTGCACGGCGATCGGATCGACCGGCTGCACACCGAGGATCCGCACCAGATCCGCGCGGGGCACCTGGTTCGCGACGACACGCCCACTCAGGTGATCGTCGACTCCCGCGCGAGCGCGACCGCGCTGGCCGCCCACGTGCACGAGGACCTCGATCTCCACGGGGTCCACCTGATCCCGGGGCTGCGCGGCGAGGCCATCTCGACCCAGCGCGAGGACACCGACGCCGGCACGGTGTTCCGGACCATCGCGCTGCCGGGGCTCGGGCTGCTGTGGGAGGCCGGTCCGGGGCTCGACCTGTTCACGGGGGTCCACCGCGGCTTCTCGCCGGTTCCTCCCGGGGAGAACCGGCAGACCGCGCCTGAGACGAGCTGGAACGCCGAGGCCGGGCTTCGGCTGGGGCGCGGAACCCCGCAGGTCGACGCGGCGGCCTACGTCAACGACTACCGCAACATCACCGGCCAGTGCACGTTCTCGGGCGGCTGCCTGGGCGATGACATCGACCGGCAGTTCAACGGTGGCCGCGCGCTGGTGTTCGGGGTGGAGGGCACGGCGCATCACGAGCTGCTGCTTGTCGGCCGGCTGTCGATCCCCATCGAGCTCGCCTACACCTGGACGCGCAGCTTCTTCGCGACGGCATTCGTCTCCGGGTTCCCACAGTTCGGGGAGGTCCAGGCGGGCGACTTGCTGCCGTACGTTCCGCAGCACCAGGGCGCGGCACGGATCTCGCTCGCGCACGAGAGGTGGCGCCTGGGCGCGAGCGCGAGCGCGCGGTCGGGGCTGCTCGACGCCGCCGGCCCGCTCCCGGTCCCCGCGGACGTGGGGGTGCCTCCGCTGGTGACGCTCGACCTGGCAGCGGATGCTGCCCTCACCGGCACCGTGCGCGCCTATGCGACCGCGACGAACGTCACCGGCAGCACCGCGCTGGTCTCATGGCGGCCGCTGGGGGCCCGGCCCACCGCGCCGACGCAGGTGACCGTCGGGCTGAAGGTCACTCCTTCCGCGCGCTAGCGAGCGCCAGGAACGCGTCCACCACCTGGTGACCGAAGGCCAGGATCTCCGGGTCTGCGTCGAAGGGCACCGCGTTGTTGTCGGTGAACGCGGTGGTGGCCTCGGGGTGCGGCTGTAGACCCCAGATGGGACGATCGGGATGGCTGAACGCCTCGATGGGGACCTCGGGGGAGTGCCCGACCACCCGGAACCCCGGCGGGACCCGGGTCACGACCTCGCGGTGCGACACCACCATCGGCCCCTCGCATGCCTCGCCCCACAGCGGGTCGGCGTCCAGCGACACTCGACGCGTGCCCTTGCGCTTGTGGCGGTCCTCGGACAGAAAGCCCAGCGCGCCGCCGAGCCGGTGCGCCAGGTGTTGGTGGCCGTAGCACAGGCCCAGCGTCGGCACGTCGTCCGCCAGCCGGGGCAGCAGCCACTCGTCGAGCGCGGCCTGCCAGGGGGTGCCGTCCAGTGGCGACGCACCACTGCCCAGCACCACGATCCCGACCACACCCGCGGACATCCGGTGCAGCGACTCCACCCCGAACAACGCCGGCAGGTGGATCGTCAACGGCACAGACGCGGCCAGCGACATGCGGTTGAAGCAGTCCAGCTCGGGGACCCGCGTGCCCGGGTCAATCACAGCGACGTGACGCACGCGCCCTCCACTCTCCTCGCTGTAACCGCGGTCGGGTATGCTCTCCCCGGAGGTGACATGGGTCACGGACCGGCGCGGGAGCTTCAGACGGCCACAGAGGAGCCGCCCGAGCTCGACCCGGCGATCGCCAAGCGCATGGCAGAGGCGCTCAACAAGCTCGACGCCCTCGATCCGGAGTTCAAGGCCAGTCGGGACGAGGAACGCGACGCCCAGATGTCGAAGAACTGGGGCCGCAAGTGCAAGGACATCAACGACCACCTGCGGACGGTCGCGCGCGTGCTGATCCGATCGCACCAGGTGGGGCTCGACAACGGCAGCTTCGGCGGGGGCAGGCAGACGCAGCCATGGATCGAGGAGACCCAGGGCAAGCTCGGACGCCTGATGTTCCAGCTCGCAGGCGACGAGGTCCAGGTCGTGAGCGGCGAGAAGCTCCTCGGCCGCGGCACGCTCGACGAGGTCACCTATGACTGGATCGAGCGCATGGTGGTGAAGTGGGTGATCCTGGCGGCCGAGCGCCAGATCCCCATCGACACTGCCTAGCTCAGATACACAGGCAAGCGCAGTCATCGCCGCGGCGCGCGCAGGACTCGCCGCTGGTGGCCTCGATGAGCTCGTGCCACGTCTCGGTGGCCATCTCGAAGCGCCACGTGTCGTCGAGGTGCTCGCTGCACTCCGCGTGGATGCCACCGAACAACCACAGGTTGTCGTACATCAGCGCGTAGCCGCCGCGGTGGCGCCGCTCGGGCGCTGAGAGGTCCATGTCGACGTAGTCGGCGGGCACCTCCGAGTCGATCTCGAGGCAGCCGAACCGCTCGCCGGTGATCTTGTCGGCGATGTAGTAGCGCTTCCAACTCTGGACCTCCGGGTCCATCGTCCACAGGTCGTTCAGGTCGCCCTCGTCGGTGTGACCGCCGAACAGGATGTACTGGTCGTTGGCCTCGTCGTACGTGATGTGCGAGTGCATCCGCGTGGAGGGTACGGGGTTGCTGTTGCCGTCGTGCAGCTCGCGCCACTCCCGCGAGTCCAGGTTGAGGGCGAACATGTCGTGGTAGGCCTGGCTGATGAGGTTGCCCTCCTGGCCGCCGAAGATCACGAGCTCGTTGCGCGCCGTATCGTGTGTGGCCCCGAAGAACCCGCGCGGGCTGGGCGGCGTGCCGGTGGTCTCGAGTTCGGACCAGCCGTCGTCCGCCGTCCACTTCCACAGCGCGGTGTCGACTCGGAACTGCAGCGGGTTGGTGTTGGTGAGCCCACCCCAAATGTACAGGGCCTGCTCGCCGGGGACCCATGCGCTGCCCGGGTAGTAGCGGGCGGGGGGACCGTTGTTGCCGTTGTCGAGCTGCGTCCACTCGCGCGAGAGGAAGTCGAAGGACCACAGGTCGCCGTAGAGCGTGTAGTCGCCGCCAACGTCCTGCTGGCGGAACCGGCCGCCGTACAGCAGCGCGCGGTTGCCTGTCTCGTCGACGGACAGCGAGTATCGGCCGCGCCGACGCGGTCCGTCTCCAGGGACCTCGGCCCACCCCACACCGGGCTCGAAGACCCAGGTGTCATTGCGGAAGTGGGGGTTCGGGAACTGATCGATGATGGGGCCATCGTTGCCGCCAAAGATCAGGATGCTGTTGGTGGGCTCGTGCACGCCGGAGAGGATCTCAGAGCGCTTGCTCGGCGTCTCGGTGCGTGAGATGGTGCTGAGGTTTGCCGTGACGCCCGTCGCCCCTACGTCGGGGTCATGCCCCTCGCCCCCGCACCCAGAGATGAGGGGGGCCAGAAAGGCAATAGCGATGGCGTTACGCATGATGGACTCCTCCGATTGCTGGTGTCCCGCTCGCCGCGCCGAGGAGAACTTCAGGGTATTCTATCCCTAACCTTGCTCGATATTGACAGTCGTTTTCAGGAAGACACAATGACCGCGCGCACGATTTGGATCTTGTCTCTCGCCGCCTGTAGCGCCGGCTCTGCTGTTGGTACCGACGTTACAAACACCGTTGATGGCGAAACGAACCCGTTGGTCGACACCGGCTTTTCCGGACCGTGGGTCACCACCAGCGACAACGGGGACAGCACGTACACCACCGTGGTGGCCTCGATCAGCACCGTGGACTGGGTGTGGTTCTCGTTCACCGACGGCGAGGTCGGCGTGGGCCCTGACGATCGGGGCGGCTGGGACGTGCGGTTCCGGCGCGAAGTGGTGCAACTGAACAGCGCCACCTCCGGCAGCGGGGATGTCCAGGCCGCGCCTCTGGACCGGGTCGCGCTCGCCGAGGTGCGCTGGCCGCCCATGGGCGGCTGGACGGTGGACTCCACCAACGACGCCGACGGCGATGGCTACGAGGACTGGGCGCTCTTCTCATGGTTCGACTACGACTACGAGACCCACACGCTCGAGGCGGCGAACCGCTCGTTTGTGATCCGGACGCCGCAGGGCGACGTCCGAGTCCGGTTCGACACCTACTACAACGAGGTGGACGGCAACTCGGGGTACCCGAAGTTCACCTGGGGCTGGCTGCCCGAAGAGCCCAACCCGCTGGGGGACGCCGGCGGACAGTGGTCGGTCAACCAGGGCGCAGGGACGGTCTACCTTCACCTCCAGGGCCAGGTGGCGCTCGACGTCACCTCGCCGGACAGCGCGGGCTGGGACATCGGCCTGTCCGCGCAGGGTGCGGTGCTCAACAACGCCGGCGCCGGCCTGCTGGCTGCGGGCGTGGCGGCCCCCTATGCGGACGTGACGGCTCCCCCCGCCGACGGCTTCACCGCCACGCTCGACGACGCGTTCACGCTCGACGGGGCCACCGCCACGCCCGCAGACGTCACCTGGGTCGTCAAGCACCCCGATGGAAACCACGAGAAGGTCCGCTTCGAGGCGCTCGACCTCCTGCGAGCGGAGGAGTTGTGACCCTGGTACTGCTCCTCGCGAGCGGCGCGCGGGCTCAGGGACCGCCGCCACTCGAGGAGGAGCAAGACGTCGAGGAGATCGAGGAGATCGTGGTCACCGGCTCACGCGGCCCGCGCCGCCTGGGCGAGGCACCTGTGTCGGTCGAGGTGATCGACCGCGCCAAGATCGAGGCGTCCGGGTCCCAAGATGTGGCCGACCTGCTGGAGCAGCACCGGGGCGTCGACGTGCAGCGCTCGGTCCTCGGAGCGAGCGTGCGGCTTCGCGGGCTCGAGGCGGAGCACACGCTGATCCTGGTGGATGGCCAGCGGGTGGTCGGCGCCAAGGACGGCACGATCGACATGAGCCGGTTTTCGGCCGACAGCATCGAGCGCATCGAGATCGTCAAGGGCGCGAGCTCGGCGCTGTACGGCTCCGATGCACTGGGCGGCGTGATCAACATCATCACGCGCCGCTCGAAGGCGCTCGCACAAGCCAGCATCACGGCGCGCGGTGGAACGCCCGCGTCGCTCGACACCAGCGGTGGGCTCGGCGTCCGCACCAAGCACGTAGGGCTGCGGCTCGACGCCGGTGTGCACGGCAGCCCCAGCTACGATGGCGACCCCGCGACGCCCACCACGGACGTCAACCAGATCCTGCAGGTGCACGTCGCGGGCAACAGCGACTGGCGCCCCAGCGACGTCACCACGTTCACGATGCGCGGGAGCTGGTCGGGGCAGGACTCCCGGGGGGTCGACGAGGGCCTGGGTGGCTCAGTGCAGGACCGCCGCAACCTCACCGAAGACGGTCTGTTTCGGCTGGGGTTCGAGTCGCTCCCCAGCGAACGGACGCGGGTCAGCGCCACGCTCGGCGTCTCGGCGTTTCGCGACCAGTTCGTCTCCGACCAGCAGAACGCTGTCGCGCTCGATCTGTACGAGGAGACGCGCGAGACGTTGGTCCAGCTCACCACCCAGGCGTCGCAGCGCTGGGAGCGCCACACGCTGACCGTCGGACTCGAGGGTTTCACCAGCCTGATCCTGTCCCCGCGTCTCGGACCGGGCGGGGGCGGGCGCATCCGCGGCGCGGTGTACGCACAGGACGAGGTCCGCGTCCTCACGGGCGCTCGGCGCTGGGTCGTCGTTCCGGGCGCGCGCGCTGACACGGACTCGTGGTTCGGGGGCGCGGTGGCGCCCAGCCTGGGGACGCGGTTCGATCCGTCGGACTCGGTCACGGTGCGGGGGAGTGTCGGTGTGGGCTGGCGGGCGCCGAGCTTCCGCGAGCTCTTGCTGTCGTTCGACAACGTAGGCGTCGGCTACGTCGTGACCGGCAACATCGACCTGGTCCCCGAGTCCAGCTTGGCGACGTCGCTCGGCGTCGAGGTCACGCCCACCGAGGCGCTCTCTGTGGCGCTCGATCTGCACAGCGATCTGCTGCGCAACCTCATCCAGCTCACGACGCTCGACGACGACCCGATCAACACGGTGTTCGGCTACGCCAACATCGCTCGCGCCCGGAGCATGGGCGCGGAGGGCAGCGTGTCCTGGGATCCGACCGAGGTGTTCGGGGCCAGCGTGTCCGCCACCGTGCTCCGCGCGATCGACCTGGACAGCGGCGACCCGCTCGAGGGCCGCGCTCCGGTGCGCGGGACCGCCGGGATCCGACTGAGGACCGGGGAGCGTGCCCCGCGGTTCAACGCCCGCGCGAGCCTGGTCGGGCCGCGGCCGTTTTATACCGACGATGCGTTCGGCGGGCAGGGTGCCGCGGGACAGGGCGGGGTGCGCCAGGACGCGCCGGCCCACGCGCTGATCGACGCTCGCGTCGTGCAGCAGGTCCGCGACCTGTTCGATCTGTTCGCGGGGGTCGACAACGCGCTCAACGCCGGGGACCCGCGGTTCTTGCCCACGCCCCCACGCTTGCTCTACGCCGGGATCGATGCCCGGTTCTCCACCAAGAGGCGGACGAAATGAGGCTCATTCCGCTGCTGCTGCTGCTGGCGGCCTGCCTGCCCAACATCCGGTACACACTGCGCGGCGACGATGACTTCGAGGGCGACGGTGGCATCGCGGTCGCGACCGAGGACGGAGGCATCTCGCTCGTCATGGACGCGACAGACGCCGAGCGCTGGAGCGCGCTCGATCTGGACGGGGGCCGGGTCACGGTCGAGGAAGACAGCGGCTGGGATCTCGCGTTCCAGCGCTTCGAGATCAAGGTGAACGGTGGGATCTCGGGCGATGGCGGGGTCGAGGTCGTCGCCGTCTCGGCGATGTACCAGGACGACATCGAGGTGCCTGCCGGCGGCTGGCTTACCGACGAGCCGGATGCCGACGGCGACGAGGTGCCCGAGTACGCGCTGCTCACCTGGTACAGCTACGACTACGAGACTCACCTGCTGAACCCTGCCGAGGTCGTCTACATCGTGCGGACCAGCGAGGACGCGCTGTTCAAGCTCGCCTTCGACTCCTACTACGACAACAGCGGCACCCCCGCGCGAATCTCGCTGCGGTTCGCCCCGATCAACTAGGAAGCGCGAATGGAATCCAACGGCCCCACAACCGCCAACGCCAAGGCGGCGTACGGCCTCGTCGACGCAATGCAGTCCCGCCTGGTGGCGCGCCTGGAGCGCGTCGCACTCGACAACGACGCTCCGTCGCACTTCGCGCCGTCGCGCTGGTTGCGCGACGGGGGGCAACACGGAGGCGGGATCCGGTACGGAACCGGCGACACGCCGGTGTTCAACCGCGCGTCGGTGAATGTCTCGGTGGTCCACTACGCTGACGAGCCCGACAAGACGCTGTCCTCGGCGACGGCGCTGTCCACGATCGTGCATCCGCAGCACCCGCGGGCGCCCTCGATGCACATGCACATCAGCTGGACCGAGTACAAGGACGGCACCGGCTACTGGCGGATGATGTCCGACCTCAACCCGTCGATGCCGAATCCCAAAGATGCCGAGCGCTTCCGCCAGGCGCTCTCCAAGGCGGCGGGTCCGATCTACCGCGACGCCGCCCGCAACGGCGACCGCTACTTCTACATCCCGAGCCTCCGGCGGCATCGGGGCGTGGCCCACTTCTACCTGGAGGGGCACAACAGCGGCGACTGGGCGGCCGACCGCGCGCTCGCCGAACAGGTCGGTGACACCACGATCAGCGAGTACGGGGCCATCGTGACCGACGCGTTGGCCGACCGCAGTGCCCCCACCGACGCGGAGCGCAAGCAACAGCTCGCGTACCACAGCCTGTACCTGCTGCAGGTCCTGACCCTCGACCGCGGGACGACCTCGGGGCTGTTGGTCCACGACCAGAACGACGTCGGCACGATGGGCTCGCTCCCCGCCCGGGTCGACCGCAACCTGCTGGCTTCCTGGGTCGAACGCCAACCCGCGCCGCAAGGCGAGCTGCTGACTGGGCTGGTGGCGGCGATCCCCCCTGATGGGGCGATCACCACCGACATCAAACGCGCGCTCGCGACGACTGTGCGTGCCCACTATCGGCGTCATCCCGAGGCGCTGGATCTGCAGGCCAAGGGCTTCATCGTTCCCGCGACGGTTGCGAACCACATTTGAGGGGCTATCGGGTATAGTAGGCGGAAAGCAGGGTGCGGGAGGAACGTAGGCTGCAAACGGCGCGCCAATCATCCACAATCGCAAACGGACGGTACCGCCTGACGCGCCCGCTCGCGCAGGGCGGGATGGCACTCGTCTGCGAGGCTGAGGACCAGCAGCTGCACGTGAGGAGGGCGATCAAGGTGCTCCTGCCTGAGTTCGCCGCCAAGCACGGGGTGCGGCGTCGGTTCGAGAGCGAAGCGGCCACGATGGCTCAGATGGCACATCGGAACGTCGTGCGAGTCTACGACGTCGGGACCGCGGGCAACCTGCCCTACCTCGTGATGGAGCTGATCAGCGGCGGATCCCTCATGGAGTGGGTCACCCGATATGGCGCGATGCCACCGCAGATAGCCTGCCGCGCCATCCTGCAGACCTGCCGGGGAATCGAGGCCGCCCATTCGCTCGGCGTGATCCACCGCGACGTCAAGCCGCACAACATCCTGGTCGACGTCGACGGCAGCTGCAAGCTGACGGACTTCGGCATCGCCCACATCGACAACCTCTCCCGCACCAAGACCGGCGCGGTGCTCGGCACGCTCGGGTACATGGCGCCCGAGCAGCTCTCCGACGCCTCCTCCGTCGACGAGCGAACCGACGTGTACGCCGTGGCTGCCACCCTGTGGAAGCTGTTGACGGACGGGCCGATCGACTCGCTCTCTATCGAGCTGCGCGAAGCCGGCCTGCGGGGCGTCGCCGCGCCGTTGCGCCCGGTGCTGCGCCGGGCGCTGTCGTACCACCCCGAGCAGCGCCACGCGCGCATGTCGGAGTTTCGGCTGGCGCTGACGGAGGCCGCCGGCCAGCTCCGTCCGGATCCGTCCAACGTCCCCTCCCTGGTTGTACGTGGGGCGCCGCAGCGCGCACCGGGCTGCCCCTCGGATCTAGAAGGCATCCGCGACATCTTCGACGGCGACGGCCACACGATGGACATCGACGCCACGCCGTCGGTCGGCACGGTCCCGTACACGATGCCGCGGCTCGGTCCGCCATCTCTTGCGGGCACATCCATGCCGCCAGCCACCCTCAACCCACCGCTCGGCCTCGCCGAGGAGCCCCGGGAGCATCGCGAGGCGCGCACAAAGCTGGCATCGATCATCACCCAGGTCATTCTGGGGGTTGCCGGGGTAGTCGGTGTGGCCGCTGTCCTCTCAGCAGGGCTCGCGCTCGGCTTGCTCGGCTACACCTACACCAACGAGCAGCGCCAGCTCGAGGTCCAGGAGTACGCGCGGAACCAGGTCACCAGCGCGATCGCCATGGAGGCGGTGCCCGCGATCCGCCAGGTGGGTGGGCTCGTCGGCAACCAAGAGCACCTCGAGCTGCTGTACTTCCAGATGGATGAGGCGCGCTCGGAGGCGGAGCGCCAAGCGCACCTCCGCGCGCTGGTCGAGGCGCTGGAGGCGGGCACGGCCAAGGCGCTGCCGCACGATCCCAGCGTGCTAAAGCTCGAACAAGCGCGCCTGATCGGGCGAGTGAAACGCCTGCGAGAAGCGCTGGAGGTCTTCGGACCCATGGCGTTGGGACAAGCCAAATGAGGCTGTTCTTGGTGTTGCTGGGGGCGTGCAGTGCACCGCACGACGTGGTGATCACCGAGCCACCGGTCGGCACTCTTGGCCCCAACCACTCGCCCACCTACCACCAGAACATCGCGCCGCTGCTGGCCAAACACTGCATCGGCTGCCACACCGCGAGTGGCTCCGCGCCCTTCGCGCTCGACAACCAGGTCGATGCCGAGCACTGGGCCGCGCTGAGCCTCGCCGCCATCGATGCAGGGCGCATGCCGCCCTGGATGCCGGACCCGGAGTGCCGCGACTTGCAGGACGCGCGCCTGATCGGCGCTGATGACGTCGCGCTGCTCCGCGACTGGATCGCTGCCGACATGCCAGCAGGAGCGGCGGTCGAGGCTTCGCCCCCGCCGGCGCCGCCCGACTTCGAGCCCACCCACGTCCTCAACGCCACCGGCGGGTACCTCTCCACCGCGGTCGACGAGGATGAGTACCGCTGCTTCGTGCTCGACCACCCGTTTCCCACCGACGCATACCTGCGCGGCTCCACCGCCACTCCCGGCACCGAGCAGGTCCACCACATCTTGGTGTACGCGATCGGCGAGTCGCAGCTCTCCGGCGTGTTCGCGGCCGAGTCGGCCGATCCGGAGCCCGGGTTCACCTGCTTCGGCGGTCCGTTCGGAGACGACAACCCGGACGACCTCGTCGCGGTGCTCCCGCCGCAGATCGCCGCCTGGGTGCCGGGCAACTCCCCGGCCGTCACTGCCGCCGACACCGCCATCCGGGTTTCTGCAGGCAGCCGCATCGTGGTGCAGGTGCACTACTCCTCCGTGGGCGGCACCCCCACGCCTGACGAGGACACCACGGTCTCGCTGTGGCTTCAGGATGAGCCCACCGACTTTCTTGCCGAGTCGACGCCGCTGCCCATCTTCGACCTGACGATCGGCGCCGGGCAGTCGAACGCCACGTTCACGCAAGAGTTCGTGAACTACGGGCAGGAACCCATCGAGCTGGTCGCCATGGCTGGGCACATGCACCTGCTCGGCACGTCCATCTCAGCCTGGATCCACCGCGCCGACGGCACGGATGAGTGCGGGCTGAGCATCCCCGCGTGGGACTTCTCGTGGCAGGAGTCGTACCGCTTCACCGAGCCGTTGATGGTAGACCCTGCGGACCGCATCGACGTCACCTGCAGCTTCGACAACTCGGCGGGGGAGAGCGTCGTCAACTGGGGCGACAGGACCCTCGACGAGATGTGCATCATCTACGTGGTCAAGCGCGCTCCGTGGACCCCGACGCCGAACCCCGACGCCGCGATCTGCGCCGGTGCCGACGCCTGCACCGACTGCGACGGCCCCGTGGACTGCGGCCTGTCGTGCGACGGCGCCAGCGGCGCCTGCAGCCTGTGCACGCTCGACGCGCTAAGCGAATGCTCCATCGACGCTTGCGGTGCGCGCTGGCTCCCCACGCTGCCGTGCCTGGAGGACTGCGTGATCAACGCGGTCACGTTCTCCGGAACGGTGGGGGACTGCGTCCGAGACCAGTGCAGCGACAGCGCGTACGAGGAGCTCGCCAGCTGTCTGGACGACACCATCGCGCCCGGAGGCGCCTGCGAGGGCGCGCTCGACGCCTGCCCGCCGTAGTCCAAAAAAAGAGACCGTAGCGCAGGACAAAGGCAGGGTGCGGACCGAGGAGGGCTGTAGGAGGCCCCGTGGGTCAAGTCATCCCGTTCCCAACGCTGGGCCATCGGCGGCCGTTTCTGGTCGGCCATGCACTGGCGGGCGAGTCTGCTGCTTGGCAACTCAGCGTCCAGTGGCAGACACACCGCGGCGTCGCATCCATCGACTGCCGGCTCCAACAAGCCGCACCGGGCGAGGTCTCGCTGGAGGGGGCCTGGCTGGCGTTCGCGGACCGTCCGGGCTTCGAGATCGAGCAGCGCGACCTGCTGCGTCGGCCCGGCGATCTCTCCGCCGCGCTCACCTGCCTGTGGATGGAGCTCGACCACGGGTCCAGCCCGCGCTCCCCCTCCCAGCTCATCGAGGCCCACGCCCGCATCCGCCTGCCGGGGACCCCGCACCCGATCGACATCGAGGCTGCCTTCGCCTCAGGGCCGACCGGGCTGCGCGGCGGGGTCTATTACGGCGAGGACGCCACCACCGGCGCCTGGGCGCTCCACGGCCAGCTCCGGACGGTCGCCGCTTCTGCCAGGCGCAGCACGGGATAGACTTGAAGCATGCTGTGGATTTGGCTCTCCTGTACGGCCACCCTGGCGTCCGAGGCCGCGCCGGCGTCCCCGCTGTCGCTGACCCGCCCCTTCGCGGGCGAGCCCACGGTCAGCAACTTCTTTGACCACGGGGCCACCGTGCCCGGCATGGTGCGGCGCTTCGACGACGCGCTCGTCTGGGGCATTCGGGGCCACCACGCCTACGACTTCAACATGGCGATCGGCACCCCGCTGCTCGCGATGGCCCCCGGTGTGGTGCGAACCGCGCGCGACCTCGGGCCCAAGCGGTGCTCTGACGGGCGCGAGGTGCCCGACAATGTCCAAGTGCACGTCGCGCACCCCGACAGCGAGGGTCGCACCGTAGTGGCTCGCTACCAGCACCTCTCTGCGGTGCAGGTCGCCGTCGGCGACGTCGTGACCGCCGGTCAGCAGATCGCGCTGTCCGGCAACACCGGCTGCAGCTCGGGGCCCCACCTTCACCTCGAGCTGCGCCGCCAGGGTCAGCAGGTCGACCCGTATCGCGAAGGCATGTGGCAACCCGGAGCGGCGCCGACCTTGCGCCGGATGGCGCGCACGACCCTGCGGTCGACCGTCGGGCCGCACCGGATGGTGGGCACCGACGCGCTGAGCCCCGTCGGCGGGGAGTGGGTCGACGTCAAGGTCCGAGAGGGCGCGTCCGGCCCGGTACCGATGAGGGGCATGACGCTGCACAACAATGCCGGCGACCGCTACGTGCTGCCGGCGGTCACCGTCTCCCCGGGCGACGCGTTTCGGGTGTGGACCAACAACCCGACCGTTGACGCTGGGTCCGCTGGCTCGTGGAACCGCGCACAGGAGGCGTGGAGCGACGCTGGAGACTGCGCGACCCTGCGGGACGCGTCAGGGGCGGTCGTGGGCCGCCTGTCGTTCGGACGCCGAGGCACCGACCACTGCGAGGAGCGACGGTGACAGCGTCGGCGGGGCGGGGGTCGGACGGCGTAGGATCGTGCGGGAGATCCAGCGTAGCATCGTCCGGACGGCTGACTTTCCGCCGCGCGTGACCGGCCGCACGCGGCGCATGGCCGGCAGCACCGTGCGCGCTTCCAGCGCAAGGTCGCGACAGTGGCGCGCATGGCGGACATCGCCATGGCGATCCCACCAGCGAGCGGCTGAGGTCCAGTCTTCCGCCGCACCCAGCAGGTCGCCGCGGTCGCGCCGCAGATCGCCGCGGCCCTCGAGGACGTACGCCCGCCACTGGGGTCGCTGGTCTCCCGGCAACGCTGCCAGGCACTGCTCGAAGCGCGCTGCGGCGCGGTGGGTGCGCTGGAAGTGGTGATCGAGCACGGCGAGCCGCGCGCGGATCTGGTCGGCCCGGCGCATGCCGTGCGACTCGAACAGCCGCAGTGCCCGCTCGAGCCAGCCCGCGGACGCCTCCCAGTCTTCGGCGCGCCACGCATCATCGCCGCGCTGCTCGAGCGCCCATGCTGCACCGAACATCCAGTCGGCGCGGTCCGAGAGTGCCTCGAGCGCCGCCAGCGCCTCCTCGGTGGACTCCCCCAGCGCCGCCAGCGCCTGGACGCGCGCCATCAGCCCGATCGCGGCGATCTCGGGGACCTCGACCGCGTGCAGGGCCGAGTCGATGCGCTGCAGTCCGGCCCGGATGGACCCGGTCTGCACCCGCAGCACGCCCTGCAGCACCGTACAGCCGGCCACGAACGCCGGCGCGTCGGCAGCGGCAGCCAGTGCGGCCGCCCGGTTTGCCCAGGTGCCCACCGCAGGGTCTGCGACCAGGGCGAGGCGTCGCACGAGCTCGAACGCAGCGGTCGCCGCGCCGCTCGGGTCCCCGGAGGCCTCCGCCCGCGCAACCAACGCCTTGCCGACCTCGCGCCAGTCATCTTCGTCGCCGAGCATCGCCGGCAGCGGCGCCAGGGCGCCAGCCGAGACGAGATGACGCCGCGCGGCGCTCGATCTCCCGAGCAGCGCGCTCGTGTGGGCCAACAGCAGGTGGCGCCCCGCACCCAGGTTGTTGTCGGAAACGAGAGTCGCTTCGACATCAGCGACAAGTGATCGTGCGGTTGCAACCATTCGCCCTATTGGTATGGCCGCGCGCCTTCCCAGGGCGTTTCAGTGCGGTTGCACCTCCGAGACTACCGCGCCGTGTCGGTCAGTTCGACTAGGTAGACCTCACCGGTCGACAGTGCAATCCAGCGCGTTCCGCCGGCGCGCATGCCCTTGAGTCCGAGCTCGAGCTCCATCGGCAGCTGCTCGCCATCGAGCCTCAGCCAGGTGCACTTCTTGCGGCCATAGGTGTGGTCCAGCAGCGCATCGTCGCGAAACACCGCGTAGTCCAGGCACACCTTGTGCTTCCGCACAGCGCGTCCGGCCCGGCCGACCACGACGTCCCCCAGCCGTACGGTGCCGCGGACGCGGACCTCTTGCGGCTGCGCGGGCGCGGCAGGCGCGACGCGCGGCGGCCGCACCGAGACCAGTTCGACCTCGAAGAACAGCGTGGCGTGGGCAGGAATGGTGCCCGTCGCGCGAGCGCCGTAGCCCTGGTCCGGCGGAATCACCAAGCGGCGGACCCCGCCCACGCGCATCCCGACAACGCCGTGCTCCCAGCCCTCGATCACCTGCTTGTCACCGACCCGGAAGTCCAGGGTCTCGCCCCGATCGCGGCTGGTGTCGAACACGGTGCCGTCCGCCAGCATGCCGGTGTAGTGCACCGAGATCGCGGACCGCGGGAGTACCTCGTCGCCGGTGCCCACCGTCACGTCCTGCAGGGCCACGCCCGACGCGAGCTCGGACCAGGGGGCGGTCGCTGCGTCGTCAGAGGGCCAATCGGCGGCGAGCGCCAGAGTCGTCAACAGCCAGATCAACATGGGTGCAGTGCTAACCCACCGCGGCCGGCGTTAGGTCCTGTGGGCGGCGGCAGCGATGTCTGCGCCGCGGGAGGAGCCTGCATGTCCAGCCGAGCCGAGCGTGTCCCGGGTCGCTCCACGCCCGTCACCCGCGAGCCCTTCCCGCGATCGTCCAAGGTGTACGTGCCGGGGAGCCTGCACGCCGACGTGCGCGTCCCGATGCGCGAGGTCGCGCTGAGCCCCACGCGGCGCCGCGATGGGCAGCTCGAGGCCAACGAGCCGCTCACCGTGTACGACACCTCGGGCCCCTACACGGATCCCAACATCGACATCGACGTCCACCGGGGCCTGCCGCGGGTGTGCTCCGCCTGGATCGCGGCCCGCGGCGACACCGAAGAGCTCACCGAGCTGTCGTCCACCTTCGGGCGCGGCCGCCTGCACGACTCCGCGCTGCAGCCGCTGCGCATGGACGTCCACCCCGCGCCGCGACGCGCCCTGCCCGGTCGCCGGGTCACGCAGATGCACTACGCCCGGCAGGGGATCATCACCCCCGAGATGGAGTACATCGCGATTCGCGAGAACCAGCGCCGGCACGAGCTGACCGAGCAGATCCGGCCCGAGCACCCCGGGCAGTCGTTCGGCGCGGCCATCCCTGCTGTCGTCACGCCCGAGTTCGTGCGGGACGAGGTCGCTCGTGGGCGCGCCATCATCCCGAGCAACATCAACCACCCCGAGCTCGAGCCCATGATCATCGGCAGGAACTTCCTGGTGAAGATCAACGCGAACATCGGCAACTCCGCGGTGGGCTCCACCATCGAGGAGGAGGTCGAGAAGCTGGTGTGGGCTGCGCGCTGGGGTGCGGACACCGTGATGGATCTGTCCACCGGCGACAACATCCACGAGACGCGCGAGTGGATCGTGCGCAACAGCCCCGTGCCGATCGGCACGGTGCCCATCTACCAGGCGCTCGAGAAGGTGGACGGCAAGGCCGAGGACCTGTCCTGGGAGCTGTTCCGCGACACCCTCATCGAGCAGTGCGAGCAGGGCGTGGACTACTTCACCATCCACGCCGGGGTGCTGCTGCGCTTCGTCCCCATGACCGCGAGTCGGCTCACCGGGATCGTCAGCCGCGGCGGCTCGATCATGGCCAAGTGGTGTCTGTCGCACCACAAGGAAAACTTCCTGTACACCAACTGGGACGAGCTGTGCGGCATCCTCGCGGCCTACGGGGTCTCGCTGTCGATCGGCGACGGCCTGCGGCCCGGCTGCATCGCGGACGCCAACGACGAGGCGCAGTTCGGCGAGCTCCAGGTCCAGGGCGAGCTCACACAGCGCGCGTGGGCGCAGGACGTCCAGGTGATGAACGAGGGCCCCGGCCACGTTCCCATGCACATGATCCGCGAGAACATGGACAAGCAGCTGCAGTGGTGCGGCGAGGCGCCGTTCTACACGCTCGGACCGCTCACCACCGACATCGCGCCCGGCTACGACCACATCACGTCGGGCATCGGCGCTGCGATGATCGGTTGGTTCGGCACGGCGATGCTCTGCTACGTCACGCCCAAGGAGCACCTGGGTCTGCCCGACCGCGACGATGTACGGGAAGGCGTGGTGACGTACAAGCTCGCAGCCCACGCTGCCGATCTCGCAAAGGGCCACCCCGGGTCTCAGCACCGCGACAACGCCCTGTCCAAGGCGCGGTTCGAGTTCCGCTGGGAGGACCAGTTCAACCTGTCGCTCGACCCGGACAAGGCGCGCGAGTTCCACGACCAGACGCTGCCTGCCGAGGGCGCCAAGGTGGCGCACTTCTGCTCGATGTGCGGTCCGAAGTTCTGCTCGATGAAGATCACACAGGAGGTTCGGGACTACGCGGAGGCCGGCATGAAGGAGAAGTCGGAGGACTTCGCGGCCACCGGCGGAGAGCTCTACCAGCCCTCCTGACGCGCTACCACAGCCCGTTGTACTCAAAGTACAGGCTGGTCGCGAGCACCGCGCCGGCGATCCCGACCGCGTCCGCGGTGAGCGCGGCCGCCATGGCGTGCCGGATCTTCGTGACCTGCACGGCGCCGAAGTACACAGCGAGCACGTAGAACGTCGTCTCGGTGGACCCTTGCAGCGTGCTCACCACGTACCCGACGTAGCTGTCGGGGCCCGACTCCACCATGGTCGCCATCATCACGCCCGTGGCGCCCGACCCGGACAGCGGACGGATGAGCGCCATGGGCAGCGCCTCGGGCGGCATGCCGAGCATCATCGTGTAGTCGCCCACCGCCCACACGAACAGGTCGATGGCACCCGAGCCGCGCAGCATGCCGACCGCGGCGAGGATCGCCACCACGTAGGGGATGATGTTGACGCCCACCTCCCAGCCCTCCTTGGCGCCCTCGATGAACGCCTCGTAGACCCGGACGCCCCGCGCTGCGCCGAAGGTCACGAAGACGAACACCATCGTCGGGACGAGCCACGGCCCGATGATCTCGCCGTAGACCACCGACAGCGGGACGAACGCGACCAGCGCGAGCAGCGCCAGCGCCGAGACCCACGCCGGGTACGCTTCGGTGTCCTCGCCGCCCGCTTCGTGGGGGGCGACCTCTCCGCGCGGCGCCTCCGTGAACCGCTGGAGGAACTTCGCGGCCAGGATCGCAGCGGTGGTCGACAGCAGCGTCGCCAACAGCGTGGTGGGGACCACACCGGCCGCGTTGGCCGAGCCCAGCGTCTCACGGACTGCGATCACGTCGCGAGGGATCAACGTCACCGCGCTGGTGTTGATCGCCAGGAACAGGCACATCGCATTGGTGGCCGTGCCCTTCTCCGGGTTGAGCCGGTCGAGCTCTTGCATCGCCTTGATCCCGAACGGGGTCGCAGCGTTCGCGAGGCCGAAGCCGTTCGCCGACATGTTCAGGATCATCGCGCTCATCGCTGGGTGGTCCGGCGGGATGGACGGGAACAACCGGACCATCAGCGGCCGCAACAGCTTCGCGATGATGCGCACCACGCCGCCGCGCTCCGCCACCTTCATCAGGCCCAGGAAGAACACCATCGCCCCGACCAGGGGCAGCACGATGCTCATGACCGCTGCCTTAGCCATGTCGAACAGCCCGTCGCTGAACGCTGTCAGCGGCTGGACCGTGTCGAGAGCCGGATCCCCGGCGTAGTACATGCCCTGCTGCACCGCGGCGAACAGGAAGGCCACGGCGATCATCGCGTAGAAGATACGGTTCATCGAGCCCCTGCGCGCAGTCTACTCGATGAGGATCGGGATGACCCGGTTGGGGCGGACCCCGAAGCCGGGTCCCCCGCAGTCCGCGTCCAGCGACCACACGGCACTGGGGTTGCCCTCCTCGAACGCGGCCGCGCGGCCATTGCTCTGGCAGCTTGCGAGCACCCCGCCGCCCTCGAGCGGCACCGCGCCGCTCTGGATCGGACACGTGACGCCGAGGTTCCAGCTGGCGTCGTGGGTGATGGTGCCGGCCTTGGCATCGAGCGTGGTGCGCAGCGCCCGGGAGCCGCCGCCTACACCGGCGTTGTCGAACACCCACAGCTTGTCGCCGACGACGTGCGGGTTGTGCTGGCCGCTGAAGCCCTCCAGGGGGCCAGCGACCGCGACGTAGTCCGGGTTGGGCAGATCGCTCGGCGGGTTTCCGGCTGCCAGCCAGTTGATCTGCAGAAATTTGGGCGAGGCAGGGTCGCCGTCGATGGACAGCACCGCGTCGAAGTTGAGCAGCGAGAAGATGAGCTGCCCGTCCTCTGTCGCATTGAGCCCGTTGGCGTGCGACCAGTCGCCGAAGCCCCCGGTGGTGTCGTAGTGGTCGCCGAGGAAGAACTCGCCCAGCAGCTTGGTGCCCTCGAAGACAAAGATGCCGTCGACGTTGACGTTCGTGGAGCGGCTGAAGATCGAGTAGGTGTACTGGTTCCAGCGGGCCACATCATGGTGGAGACTGCCCGAGAAGCTGGTGCCCGTGATGCGCAGCAGCTCCGCGCCACCCACGCCCGTCTCCACCAACGTGCTGCTGGACTGGGTCAGCAGGCTGCGGTCCGCCTGCGACCAGTCGTACCCCTGCCAGTTGGAGCCCCACACGTCATCGCGGTGGAACCACACGATGTCGCCGTCCCCCTCGATCATCGTGAAGAACCGCTGGCCATTGCAGGTGAGCACCGTCAATGCAGCGTCGAAGCCGTTGGGCGTGCCTGTGACCGTGATGTCCGCGTCGGCGAGGAGCTGGGGAATCGGACCGGTGGTGACCGTGCCGAAGGCGTCGTCGATCGCCCAGTCGTAGGTGGTGTCGGCCTGCAGGCCCCAGCCCAGGATCTCGTGATCGACGAGCAGCTCCTCTGAGACAAAGGTGCGGGTGCCTGCGTCGGCCGCCGAGAGCTCCAGCGTGGCGGACCCGGCGGCGTGGAGCGTCGCCTCGCACAAGACCCGCAGCGGGTGGTCGGGGTCGAGCGCGCACGAGGCCACGACCGGCTTCCCCTCCGTGGTCGCTCCCGTGTCGCCCGTCGGGACCACGCTGGTGGGCGGGGTGCCCGTCTCGGAGGGCGCGGGTCCGGGGACCAACGTGTTGCCCTGGTCGCTGTGAGCCCCGGTGCACGCTGCCAAGACGAACAAGATCATGCAACCTCCGACCGGCACCTTAGTCAATCAGAACCCCACCCGCCGCATGACGAAACGCGGAAGCGCACGGATCACGAGCATCACGAACGCCCAAGGCCAAGGCGTGTAGACCAAGGGCCGCTTGCGATCGATCGCGCGGACCGCGTCGCGGGCCACCTGCTCTGCGGTGCCCGCGAACGGCGGGGGCTTGAGCCCCTCGGTCATGGAGGTCTTCACGAACCCAGGCTTGACCGTCACGGTGACGAGCCCCTCGGCGCGGTGCCGATGGTCCAGGCTCTCCAGGTAGTGGGTCAGACCCGCCTTGGACGAGCCGTACAGGCCCACCGGCTTGCGACCCCGGTCGCCGGCGACCGAGGAGAACACGCACAGGGTGCCGCCCCCGCGCGCCAGGAGGCGGCGCTTCACGTGCTCGCAGAAGATCACCAGGTGGGCGTAGTTGACGAGCAGCATCTTGCGCGTGAACGCCAGGTCGTTGGCGGCCTCGTCCTGGGTCTTGAACATGCCGGCGGTGACGACCACGGTGTCGAACCCATCCAGGGCGGCGTCGGCGGCGTCGAGCGCCGGCGCGATGCTGTCGACGTCGAGCAGATCGAGCACGGCGTGGCCAACATCGCCCGCCGCACCGCGCTCCTGCAGGTCGACTGCCGAGGCCGACAGCTCGCCTGCAGGGACCCCGACCAAGAACAGCTGCTCCCCCCGGGCAGCGAGCTTCCGGGCGATCGCCCGACCGATCCCGGTCGTGCCACCCATCACCACGACTTTCACGTCTCCTCCCTCAGCGGACCCGGTCTACCATCTCTTCGAGGATGGTGCGGTCGATCGCCCCCACCCGGGACTGCACGATCTCCATGTCGCGGATGATCAGCGTCGTGGGGAACACGTCGACCCCGTAGGACCGCGCCGCCCGCGCGCGCACGTCGTGCAGCACCGGGTAGTTGATGCCCAACACCTTGCTGGCGCCCGCGAGGACCTGCGACGACATGTTGACATCGGTGGACACGCCGTACAGCGGGACGTCCGGGTTGGCGTCCGCCCATGCGGCCAGGTGCGGGATCTCCGCGCGACAGGGCGGACAGCTGGTGAACCAGAAGTTCAGGACCAACAGGTCGTGCTCGTGCGAGAGGTCGGACAGGGTGACCGCCGCGCCATCGAGGTTGTCCAGCGTGAAGTCCGCCGCCGGACCCAGGCTGGGCGCCTTCGCCGGGAACAGCAGGTTGAACATGAGGAACACCGCAACCACGACCGCGAGCGCCACGCCCCAGTCGCGGGCGAGGCCGGCGGCGAAGTGACGCGCGCCGCTGGGAGCAGCGGGGGCGGAGGGGTCAGGAGCCTCGGACATGCACGAGCATACCCATCCGCCCTCGCGACGACCACGTCTGAGGCATCAACGCGCCGCCCGCGGCTTGGCCTTCGCGACGGAGATCCGGACGGGCTCGGTGAAGGCGCCGACCTCGGTGCCGTGTAGATCGGTGATGGTGAGCGTGGCGCCCGCGGCGCAGCTGAGCTGGATGCTGCTGCCCGGTGCCAGAGCCCACTTTTCGTCGCCGACCTCGAGCATGAGCTGCTCGACGAACTCGTCTTGCGGCGCCTTGCCAGCCCCGCAGTGCATCGACAGCGCGTTGCTCTCGTTGTTCGTCCAGGCGGCGGACGCGCCCTTTGCGGTGGACAGCGACAGCCCCACCTCCAGCGAAGCTGGAATGAGCAGCGCACCTGCACGGTCGCCGAGGGCGACCGCGAGGGTGCCGGCCGCCGCCGGCGCAACGAGCAGCGCAATCAGGGTGGACATAGAGGCCTCCGCATTCGGCGTTTCACCTAACCCGGGCAGCACCCGCGGCGTAGATGGGCTAACATGCAAGCCGACTTTGGAGATGGAGATCCCATGCGCAACCCGATCCTGCTTGCTTTTCTCTTTGGCGTCACGGCCTGCGACCCGGGCGTCTCGGACGGCCAGGAAGACACCGGCGAGGCGGACGCGGACGCGGACGCGGACGCGGACGCGGACGCGGACACCGATGCCGACACCGACACCACAGCCGCCGGCTTCACCATTCAGGGCTCGTCCCTGGACTGGCTCAGCCAGCTGCCGGCCGCCGAAGGCCTGTGCCTCGAGCTGCTCGACCCCAGCCCCGCGCTCATCGGCGACGACAGCATCCTGCTGCAGAGCACCACGCTCGACGTCGCCGGTGCCTTCGAGTTCACCGATGTCGTGACGGACACCACCGCCGGGCTGCTGGTCTCGATCACGGACTGCAAGGGCGAGACGCCGGCCGTCTTCACGACGGCCACGGGCATCCCGATCGAGGACGTGGAGAACCTGAAGCCGGGCGACACACTCAGCGGCGTCACGGCGCTCTCGCTGTCCAACCCTCTCCTCGCCATCATGCAGGACAGCCTGGATGGGATTGGCTTCACCGAAGATCTCGCTGCCGGCGGGTTCGTGTTCATGTTCGTACAGGACATGGCCGGTGCCCCGCTCGGCGGCGCGACCGTCACGTGTAGCTCCTGTGGCCCTACGTACTACTGGGACGCCGAACCTGTGGACAGTGGGCTCTTCGCCAACGGCACGACCGGGATCAACGCCGCCACCGACGCGGCGGCCGGCGCCGTGGCGATCGTCCCTGCGGGGCCCCCCGGCCTCTACACCGCCGATGACGGCGGCGCGCACAAGTTCGCGACCACTCTCAGTGGGTCCAACCCGGGTTCGGCCATCGTCTCGGCCATCCGCGCCACCAACTGATCTCCCCTCTTCACGCCACACCAGCTCTCGGGTCGTAGTCCGGGGACTGGTGGCGGAAGTAGGTGTTGTACAGCGCCTGATAGTGGCCGTCCGTGGTCGCCATCAGGCGCTCGTGGGTTCCCGTCTCGATGACCTGCCCGGCCCCGAGCACCACGATGCGGTCCGCGCGTTGGATGGTGGACAGCCGGTGGGCGATGACGAGCGCGGTCCGCCCCTGCAGCACCTCCCGCAGGCCCTCCTGGATCTGGGCCTCCGTCAGCGGGTCGATCGATGCAGTCGCCTCGTCGAGGATCAGGATGGCCGGGTCCTGCACGAGCACGCGCGCGAGGGTCACGAGCTGCCGCTGGCCCATGGAGATCCCCGCACCGCGCTCGCCCACGTCGGTGTCCAGACCCCGCTCGAGGGCCTCGGCCCAGTCGCCCCCGCCGATCCGCGCGACCGCATCGGCCACCGCCGCATCGGTGACCCCGGCACGCGCGTAGCGGATGTTGTCCCGCACCGTGCCCGAGAACAGGAACGGCGACTGCGGCACCACTCCGAGCTGGCGCCGCCACGCGTGCAGGTCGAGGGATCGGATGTCGTGACCGTCGATTGTGAGCGCGCCCCCCTGGAACTCATAGGAACGCGCCACGAGCTTTCCGATGCTCGACTTGCCCGCGCCCGTGTGCCCGACCAGCGCGACCGTCTCCCCGGCGGCGATCTCCAGGTCGAACCCGGTGAGGACCGGCTCGCTGGGCTGGTAGTGGAAGTCGAGCGCGCAAAATGAGATCTGGCCGGCGAGGCGGCCAGGGTCTACCGCGGCCTGCTGGCGAACCGCGGGCTCGGCGTCGATGAGCGCAAACACGCGCTCGCTGGCGGCCAGGCCGAGCTGGAACTGGCTCCAGAACGAGGCGACGCCGGTGAGCGGGAATAGGAACAGGAAGATGCTGTGGACGAACAGGTACCACTCGCCGGGGGTCGCCAGGCCGCCCAGCACGGTGTGGCCGCCGAGGTAGACGACCGCCGCGGTGCCCAGTCCCCCGAGGATCCCGAGCACCGGGAAGATCGTGCTGAACACGAGCCCTTGCTGCAGCCTCAGCCGGTAGCTGTGGTCGTTGACCTCTCGGAAGGTCTCGTACAGCGCAGCCTCCTGGCGGAACGCCTTGGCGACCGCGATCCCGGCGATCGACTCTTGGACGGTCGCGTTGACCTCGGCCTGGACCCGCCGCGACTGGGTGGTCGTGCGCCGGGCGACCGCGCGGAATCCCAGCGCGACCACGACGAC